>Ga0123355_10006279_pt1 | contig 17569 bp, 13 predicted proteins | sample TergutEmb28metaG_3_FD_89872 | JGI IMG/M metagenome (GOLD analysis project Ga0123355, IMG submission 89872) | Embiratermes neotenicus P1 segment gut microbial communities from Petit-Saut dam, French Guiana - Emb289 P1 | ecosystem: Host-associated > Arthropoda: Insects > Digestive system > Gut ...
CGACCTGCTCTAAGTCTCAGCCACCTCACCTGGTCTATGAGTACCTCTACTACTACCTTCAGAACTTGTCATCAGACCACCTCCTTTCCGGTGTAAACGCAGATTAGTACGAAAGGCACGACCGCGTCAATCGGGGGACCGCCGGAGGCAACAGATCGCCAGGAACCTAGAGCCGGACGTATTCGTGCAGGGGTCGCGCGGAGCGCGCGATGCTGCCCGCACGCCACCGTTTTCGCCTCAGCGGGGGGAGAAATACGTCCCACCTTTAGAATCACGGCAGCCCGAAGGCGTAGATTGCGCTGCCCGCTGCGATGGCGACGTATTGCTTGCCATCGACGGCGAAAGCCATCGGTGCGGCATACACCGCTCCCCCCATCTGGAAGTGCCACAGCGGCTTGAGGGTTGCGGCATCGAAAGCGATGAAGTTCCCCTCCGCGTCGCCGCTGAAGACCAGCCCGCCTGCGGTGGACAGAACGCCCGACCAGGTCGGTGAGGTGTGCTGGAACGTCTGCTTCACCTCGCCCGTGGCTGGATCGATGGCTTTGAGGAATCCAAGATAAGGCTCGGCTTCCTCCGAGGGAAAGTAGGCGCTGCCGTAGAAGGCGTGTCCGGCTTCATAAGGCTGTGGAGCTTTGCTGAAGGTGTCGCACTGATCGCGCGCTGTCACGTAAAGCCATCCCGTCTGGGGATCGTAGGTCGGCGCCATGAAGTTGGTCGTACCCAAGGCCCCTGGACAGATGGTGTGGCCTTCGAGGGTTGGCGAGGCCTGCTTGTTCGCCACCGGGCGGCCATCGGCATCTTTGGAATCGCTCCACGTCGTCTTCCCGTACGGGGTCGCTGAAACCAGTTTTCCGCTGGTGCGGTCGATGATGTAGAAGTATCCGTTGCGATCCGCCTGAGCAATCAGCTTCTTATCGCCCGCATTGATGATCACCGGAACCTGGGTCGCGTCCCAGTCGTGCTCGTCGTGCTTGGTGAACTGGAAGTACCAGTTCAGCTTGCCCGTATCGGCGTTCAAAGCCAGCAGTGAATTGCTGTAGAGGTTGTCACCGGCACGATCGTCGCCGCGATTCGAAGGTGACGGATTCCCCGTCGGCCAGAAGATTTGATTCGTCGATGGATCATACGTTCCTGTATTCCACGCGGGCGCGCCGCCAACTTTCCACGAATCCCCGGACCAAGTGTCGTGCCCCGGTTCGCCTGGGCCAGGCACGGTGTAGAAGCGCCATTTGCGTTCGCCGGTATCGGCGTCGTAGGCGTCGATGAAGCCGCGCACGCCGTACTCCCCGCCCGAAATCCCGATGACGATCAGATTTTTCACGGCGAGCGGGGCGACGGTGAAGCTGTGGCCGGTGCGATAGTCCGCCGCAGTTTTGTCCCATACGACCGCCCCGGTCTTGGAATCGAGCGCGATGACATGCGCATCGAGCGTCCCCAGAAAAACCTTGTCCTCCAGAATCGCGAGCCCGCGGTTCACATGCCCGCAGCAGGGACGAATATCGGAGGGCACTGGGCGCTGGTACATCCACATGGGGCGACCACTGCGCGCATCGAGTGCGAAGGCACGATCGTCCTGCGCGGTGGCGTAGAGAATTCCGTCGACGACCAGCGGCGTGGTCTCGAGTTTGCCCGTAGCCGCAGTCTGGTAGACCCACTTCGCGGCCAGAGAGCTCACATTTTTCCGATCGACCTGATCGAGCGGGCTGAAGCGTCTTCCACTGTAGTCGCCGGAATAGGTCATCCAGTTCTGCGGTTCCCTGGCGGAATTCACCAGCCGCTCGAATTCCACCTGTGCGTAGGAGTGGCTCGCCATAAGAATCGAAAAAGCGAGGAAGATCAGTCGAAGCTGGCAATCCCTCGCCGTCATTTCGTCCCCACGCTGACCAGGAACGCGACGATGTCGTCGAGGTCCTGGTCACTGAGAAGGTCGCGATCGTAGCTCGGCATGGCCGACTCGCGGCTCTTCTGAAACGACCGCAGCTTGTCTTTCTCGAGCAGATGAATGTGCTCGCCGGCGTCCATGATCTGAACCGTGAAGCTGTCTTCATTCAGCGTCACGCCCTTGATCGTCTTCCCGTCTGCGGTCACGACCGTGACAGTCTCGTACTCCTGGGGGAATTCCTTGGTTGCCTCGGTCAACCCCCAAGCCAGTCTCCGGCTGGGATTGCGCACCGAGTCGATCATTGCTTCTCTCGTTCGTGAGCCGCCGACTCCGGTAAGATCCGGCCCGAATCGCCCGCCTTTACCCTCCACCATGTGACAGAGCGCACAATTTCCGTCGCCGTAGAACAATTTCTGGCCGTGAGCCGCATTGCCGATCGGCGTCGACCCGGCCTTGACTTCCTGGCTGCGAAGGTAGGTAATGATCTGCCAGATTTCTTCGTCGGTCATGCCCACGCCCTGGCCGTTGGTTCCGTTCGCCGGCATGGCAGTCCCGGGAATCCCGTTGCTAATGACTTGAAACATGTCGGCGTCTGAGTGAGTGTGCTTTTTCACCGCGCGAGTCAGATCGGGCCCGCGTCCCCCGCCGCGCGCACCCAGGCCGTGACACAGCGCGCAGTTGATGCGGAATTCATACTCACCTGCCTTGGCCGCCTTTCGATCTCCGGCAAACGGATTCTTGTCATCGGCTGACGCACCAACTCGAATCCCCAAAAGCAGCACCGTGAGCATTGCCAGAAAGTAAAAACTGTTGGTGGAGAGAATCGATCGTCGGCCAGCTCGCCCAGGGAACATTTCTGCTCTCCCATCATTCGGAAAAAGGGACCGGCAGAGATACTAGCATCAGCCACCGGGATGAACGGAACCAAATCCTCAATGACGGGGATGTATCTCACCAGTTCGAATATGTTCCGGGCGAAAGCCAATGCCGATCACCCTGGCCGGAATGCGGCGCAAAATCGGAAACTGGCGAACCAGCCCCAGCAGGAACGGCAGCTTGATTGGATTTGAGCTGCGGCCCAGCACCGGCCCGATCACCCTGTTCTGAATAGCGATCTGCAGCTTCTGGGTAGCGCGCGTCGGAAACTCTCGCCGCCGCTGGACGGATGCGAGGTCAGATTCGCTCACGTTTCCCGCGGCCAGCTTCGGTGCCAGAATATTGGCCGTAGCCACCGCATCCTGAATCGCGAGATTGATTCCGACGCCTCCCACCGGCGACATCGCGTGCGCGGAATCCCCGATGCACAAGAGCCCCGGCCGAAACCATTTTTTCAGGCGGTCGACTTTTACGGTCAGCAAGCTTACATCGTCCCAGTCGCGTAGTTCGCCGATGCGGTCCCGGACAAAGGGCGCCAGATTCACAACCTGTTCGCGGAACTTCTCGATCCCGCGATCGCGAATCTCGTCCGCGGCCCCTTTCGGAATCACGTAGCCGCATTGCCAGTATTCGCCACGATCGACCATGATGAATACTCTTCCGGCCGCAACCCGGCCCAAAGTCTGACCCGGATCGCCGGGCCGACGGCTGACTCGCATCCACAAAACATCCATGGGCGCGCCCAGATCCATCACTTCCAACCCGGCGCGCTCGCGCACAATCGAACGCCTTCCGTCGGCCCCCACCGTGAGGCCAGATCGGATCTCGATGGGTCCATCCGTAGTTTTTGCACGCACCCCCGCGATCTGTCCGCTCTCCTCGATGAGGTCGAACGCTTCGCTCTGCATTTTCAAATGAAACTCGGGATAGCGTTGGCCTTGCTCGGCCACAAAGTTCAGAAAATCCCACTGCGGCATGAAGGCGAGAAACTTGCAGCGTGTCGGCAGATGAGTAAAGTCACCGATCGTCACGGTTTCGTTGGCAACCTGGGCCGCGAGTTCACGATTTTCCTGATGCGGACGTTTCAGAAACTCCTCCAGGACTCCCAGCTCGTACATCAACTCAAGGGTCGAGGGATGAATGGTATCGCCGCGAAAATCGCGCAGGAAGTCCGCGTGCTTTTCGAGCACAGTCACGTCCACTCCGGATCGGGCCAGCAGAAATCCGAGCATCATGCCTGCCGGGCCTCCGCCGACAATCGAACAACGAGTTTTGATCGCCGTATTCATCCCTTACTCGCCTCGCTCAAGAAACATAGATGGCGCTTCGACGCCCAAAGTAGAGAACCTTCCCATCACTAGACCGTCATCTCCCCCGGACTGTCCCGGGGTATCTGCCGCCTGTACCTTTGGCTTTCCCGACTGAAGTCCGGCCCTCCCATGGCCGCTGCCCGAGGTGAGGGCAGATTTTTTGTTTATGCGGCTAAGTCGTTGAGCTCTCAGCCCTTCCAGCGAAAGGCCCCGGGCTGCGGCAGGCCGAGATGCGCCAACACGCGATAAGCGAATTCGCGCGCCATCTCATCTAATGAAGCAGGACCGTAATAGAAGGCCGGGATCAGGGGAAAGATCGTGGCGCCGGCGTCAGCGGCTCGATACATGTTGCGGATGTGGATTTTGTTGAGCGGCGTCTCGCGCACGCAGAGCACCAGGGGGCGCTTCTCTTTCAGCGAGACGTCGGCGGCGCGCTCGATCAGTTGTACCGCGACGCCGTTGGTGATGCGGGCCAGAGTGCCCACACTGCAGGGGATGACGACCATGGCGTCAGCGGGATAAGAACCACTGGCCACGTTGGCACCGATGTCGGCGTTGGATTGCACTTGAATTTTTCCGGCGGAGCGGCCGCCGGGAAACCCGAGAATCTGGCCAACCAGCTGGGAACGGCCTTTGAGCCCAAGTTCTTCGGCCATGACGCGGAGGGCGGCGTCGGATGGGATGAAGTTCACGGTTTCGATGCGGCGGTCCCGGCCGGCCGCGAGCAGGAAGTGCCGAAGAAAGATGGCTCCGCTGGCGCCGGTCGTGGCCACTGTCAAGTTTTTCGGCGGAAGGTTGGGCAAAGTCGCCTCGAACTCAGGAGCATAGGGAGCCGACGCCGCTGAAGTCAAGATGAAGCTAGCGGCTTGACGCTAGCAGCTAGAAGCTGAATATGGCATCCACCACCAATCTCCGATTCCGGCGCAGCGCGGCGCAACTGCACGCGCTGGCCGGAGTGGAGCGCGAAATCCGCAGCCAGGATTCGCAGAACCGGCGGAAATATCTGCGGGAGTTCAACCAGGCGTTTCGCAACTACGACTCGCTCCTCGACTCCGAGCAGGTCCAGAGTGCATTGCGTTCCGCGGATGTGGTCCTCATCGGCGATTATCACGCCTTGCCCAGTGCGCAGCGGCAAGCCGCCTCCCTGGTCGAGCAGCGCGCTCTGGCCGGCGATCGCCCGGTTGTACTGGGCGTCGAAACGATCTTCGCGCGCGATCAGCACATTCTCGATGAATGGTGGAGGCGCGAGATTGACGAATCCGAACTGCGCCAGCGCATCCGCTTCGACCTCGACTGGGGATATGACTGGGATCCCTTTCACGAACTCCTGGTCACCGCCCGCGATCACGCCGAAGCGCTTTACGGCCTCGACTGCATGCCGCGCGAAGACCTGCGCAAGATCGGCGCGCGCGACCGTCATGCAGCTGTGAAGATTGCCGAGATTCGCGAATATCATCCCGATGCTGTCGTCTTCGTGCTGTTCGGCGAATCGCATCTTGCCCCGGGACATCTGCCGCGTTTGTTGCAGAAGCAAATCCCCGGCGCCAAGCTTCTCACCATCCTTCAGAACATCGACGCGCTCTACTGGTGCGCTGCTGGAGAGCGCACCGACAAAGTGGAAGCGGTGCGCGTCAGCGACGATGTGCTTTGCCTCTTCAATGCTACGCCGCTCGAGAAGTACGAGAGCTATCGCCTGCTTCTCGATCAGTGGAGCCGCGCGGACGAAGTTCGCGATTTTGCCCCCACCTTCTACAACCTGATCGACAGCCTCGCCAGCTTCCTCGAGATCAATCGCTACTCGCCGCACAACGGGACGCAACCCAAATTCCTGATCGACATGTTGCCGGAAGTTTATGGAGGCTCCGCGGATGAAATGCTGCTCCGCCTGATTTCACGCAAAGGCATCGCCGGGCCACAGTGTGAATCCATGCTGGCCCGCGTGGAAGACCGTGGCAGTGCTTACCTGCCGGAATTGAATGCTTTCTACATCCACGATTTTCAAATGATGCACGCGGCCGAGGACGCAACTCGATTCCTGCATCATGCCTGCCAGGGCCTGCCCCATCGCGTTAACGGCAACGGGGCAAGCCGCTCGCCATACAAAAACAAAGTCGATGCCTTCTACGCGCGCGTGGTGGAACATGCCGTCGCGTATTTTGGCTCGCGCGTTTTGTATCCTGCGCGTCCTCCTCACAATACCGGCGATTGGCCCCCGTTTTCGCGCACTGCGCTGGACAAAACCGCACAGACGGCGCTCGGCACCGACGACGAAACGTTCGAGTCTTTTGCGCGCGAGTGGGGTTATCGCATAGGAAGTCAGATCTATGACGCATACCTTGCCGGAAAAGTACTGCCCAGGGGTCTGCGCCGATTGTTCCTAGCGCATCTCGACGAACCGGGGTTGGCACGCAAGGTGTGCGCGGCGGTAATCAGCCGGCTGCGTCGCGCTCAGCTGGCGCACGAGTAATCACTCCAAGTCATCACCAGCAAAATACGCCACCGCCCGAGCCTGACGCTGGAAGGGCCCGGCCCGGTCGCCCACACCGATCGTGATGGTGGCGGCTTCCCTTCTCATCGTTGGATTCGAAATCGTTGCCCTGCCGCGACTCGTCGGCGCCGGCGGTTCCGTCAGGCAAAGCGCCATGCTTCTTCCTCTCCGGCGATTGGCATGAAGTCGGCCTACGTTGTGCTCCACTCAGTTGCTGGTGTTAGTCTAAAACTCGGCCGGAAAAACCCGACTCCGAACAACGCTTGAACGCCGAGTCCATCCGTAAGCTTTTCGAGGAAGTGCGCCGCGGCAAGATCACGCCCGATGAGGCCGTCAATCGTCTTCGCCATCTCCCATTCGAAGACCTGGGGTTCGCGAAAGTCGACCACCACCGCGCACTGCGCGCGGGCATGCCCGAAGTGATCCTAGGCGAAGGCAAAACTCCGGCGCAGGTGGCAGAAATCTTCGCGCGCCTCGCCCGACATGGCGGAAACATCCTGGCCACACGCGTCGACGAAAAACAGTTTCGAGCGGTAAAGAAGAAAGTCCGCGGCGTCCAGTTTCGTGAACTCGGGCGGGCCATCGTCTTGCAAAAGGATCCCACCAAGTACGGCAAGGGGGCTATCGCTGTGGTCTCAGCGGGAACCAGCGACATTCCCGTTGCCGAAGAGGCCGTGGTGACGGCTGAGGTCATGGGAAATGAGGTCCGACACTTCTATGATGTCGGCGTCGCTGGAATCCATCGTCTGCTGGCCAACCGCGAAGCGCTGACCAAGGCTCGTGTCGTCATTGTCTGCGCCGGGATGGAGGGAGCGTTGCCCAGCGTCGTCGGAGGACTCGTCGGCGTCCCGGTCATCGCCGTGCCCACCAGCGTCGGCTATGGCGCGTCGTTCAAGGGAATGGCCGCGCTGCTTGGCATGCTCAACTCTTGCGCCTCGAATGTGAGCGTCGTGAACATCGACAACGGATTCGGCGCCGGGTACGTGGCGTCGCTCATCAACCGCCTGTAGCGCAGTTTGCCGATCTGATGGAATTCCCGGCGACGAAGGCGAGGTGGTTGCGGCGGCAAGCGAAATCTTCGATCCCTTCCCACGGATCGCGCAATTTCTGGCTGACTGTCGTTACCCAGATGGGATAACGCTCAAAATCCCAGCCCCAGCCGTTTTGAGTCAATTGCGATTTTTCATCAGCCACCCTTTAAGTAGCCGCAAATCTGGTACGACACTCACCGCACCCTAGAGAGTCTTGCAAGGATACATCCATCCAAGCAGGCGATTACGCGAACTGATGACCCGTGTGGGAGATTTACGATTACTAAGACCCCATGTTTCCACATAGGCCGGGACCGAATTGTGCTAGATTTCCTCTGCGTAATAAGTAAGGAGGATCGGGTGCGAAAAAGGATACTCTTCCCTGGCCTCCTGCTGTGCGCAGTCCTCACTTGTTTGTCCGGCTTTTCGCAGGAGCCGTATGAAGCGCGAGCCGACCGCTTACAACCAGAAGACATTCCTCCGCTCCTGGAGAAAGCTGAGCGCGGTGATCTAGGTTCGCAGGTGCTGCTCTGGCTGGCGTACTCCGGCGGACACGGCGTAGCGAAGGACGTCAAGAAAGGACTTCCGTGGCTGCGCAAAGCTGCCCAACAGGGTAGTCTCGAAAGCCAGTGGATTCTGAGCACGGTGTATCAGTTGGGTCGAGGCGGAGTACCAGTTGATCTCGTGGAATCGTTCAAGTGGGCGCTCAAAGCGGCGGAAGGCGGCCACATGATCGCGCAGCACAATGTTGGCAGTGCGTACTTGCACGGTACGGGAGTGGAAAAGAACCTAGAGCAGGCCCGTTACTGGTATGGCCGGGCTGCAGAGCAGGGCTTCGCCCATTCGGAATGGATGATGGGCCGCATCTACCTGGAAGGTGTCGGCGTGGCACCGAACCGGGACGAGGCTCTGAAATGGCTGACCAAGTCTCTGGCTCAAGGGCACGCTCCCACCATGCTTACATTGGCGGCGATGTACTCCGGGCCAAACGGAATTCCGACGTCGCCGCAGTTGGTTTTTGATCTCGATCGGGCAGCAGCGCAGAGAGGCAGCCACCATGCTGAGTTTGAGGTCGGTCGCTTCTATCGCGCTGGCTATCTGAACGCGCCTGATTACGCCCAGGCTATGACTTGGTTTGGTCGTGCTGCCGCCGCGGGATATGGTCCGGCCGATCAATATATCGGTGCGATGTACGAAGCTGGGGAGGGAGTTCCGGCTGACCTCGCGCAGGCGGTAAGCCACTACCAACGTGCGGCTGATCTCGGAGTCTCTGCTGCAATTCAGCGGATGGGCGAACTGTACCGCGATGGTCAAGGTGTACCCGCCGATCTCGTAGCTGCTTACATGTGGTTCAGCATTGGTGCCAGAATCGGCGTCCCCGAAAGCGAGAACGCACTCGAAACGTTGAAGCCAAAATGCACGGAAGAGCAGCGTCAAATGGCGGAGGCACGAGCGAACGCGTGGATCGCGGGACATGCCAGCGCGATGGAGCAAAAGCCGGGCCACTTTAGCTTTCAGGAATGGACCTTGGTGGAGCGAGGCCCACAACCTTCCCGCGAACCTGCTACGCCGGAGGAGCGCGCTTATGCCATCCTGCTGACGCAGAGGATTGAAAAAGATCCGCTTTCGCTTGATGCGTCGGCCGCGCGCGCCTGGCTCGACAAGTGGTGGGATGAAGTTCCCGACATCACGGTCCGCCCGTGCAACCTGATCGATGCTCCCAACCATGAGCCCTACGAGTATGGTCAGGAACTCTACGATCAGATTACCTATGCGGAGGGTGTCTTCATTTTACAGAATCCAGCCAAAACGACCGACTGGAACGCCGCTTTCTTAGCCGGCATGAACGGCGCGTTGCGAGCATACGAATCGATTCTGAAGCAGAAACCGAATGTCCGGTCAGCATTTCTCGACGACCTCCTCGGGCAACGCGATAGCAGCAGCTTGGCCGAAACGGTACTCCGACTTGTAAAGGAACGCTGTAAATGAAGTCGCCAGGGCAGGTCTACCCGCTCCTTAGTCCACCGGCAAACCTTTTCCCGCAGCCCTGAGGGGCGAATCGCGCTGATCATCGAAGTAGAAAAAATCCGCTACGCCCATCTCCGGTTCGAGCACCCGCCACCAGAATTAAAGAAAGGCGCGGCCGTCGCCACGCCCTCCCTCATCGCTTGATCGACCCACCGGCCGGTTTAGCTGCGCGCAACCTGCAGCTTGTTCTCCACGCTGAACGCGCCGAAGATCTGGTTCGCCCGTATTCCGGCGAGGTCTTTGTCCATCTTGCTATCGACCGAGCCATACAGCGTGATATGCCCGTTGGCCACGATGATGCGGATCGGCCGCGCCGGGTCGATTGCATACCGGCTCAGCACTGGATCGCGATAAATCGCGCGCAGGGCTCGCAGACGCAGTCCGTCGTCGAATTGCGACACGGGTTCGATCGCGATGTTGTCGACCACGTCCTTCACACCGGGCATGTTGGCGATGTCCGCCAGCGCCTCGTCGCGGCCGACGCCGGTGCGATCCTGGCCTTCCACCGTGACCACGCCGTCCTTGACGTTAAGTGCGAAGAAGTCAAACGTGCTGTCATAGCCATTGCGGACGTAGAGCATCTTTGTTCCGAGCTTCTGCTCGAGCTGCGCATCGGGCACGTTGGGGCCGTCCACCGTGATCAGGTTGCGCACGCCTTGCGAATTCGGAACTTTCTTCGCCAGTTTCGCGGCGTCAAGCTTGCGTTGATACAAATCGACGGTCCCGGTCAGCGTGACGATGCCGTCTTCCACAGTCGCCTGCACATTGCGGAGTTGAGATTTCGATGCCAGTTTCTGTGTCACCGCGCTCTGCATTTGGTTGTCATAGCGGGACGCGGTTTCAGCCGAGAGCGTTGAGCTCAACAGCCCTGCCGCCAGCATAAAACCCGCCACTTTCAAAAAGCCTTGCTTTGCAGTCATAAAGGTCACCTCCGACCCGTTGACGATTCTTTACGAATTAACCACTCGGTTAATTCCTTCGATGCCCGGCCCTGGGGCCAAGATGCAGCGGTTCGAAAGGCAGCGCAAAAATAAACCGCGTGCGGCGTGCGCAACTCTGCTGGAGAGTTCGGGTTGCTATCGAGAGGCGGAGACGTGTGCTTTGGTCGCTAGACGACTCATCAATTCGAGAACCAGCTTCGGTCCCCTGCCAATGTTCATCGAGTGAATCGACTCGAGCGCGCCGATGAGTTTCTCGCGCGTGAAATCTCTTCCCGCGCGTTTCAGACCACCCTCCAGCAGCACCGCTGGTGGAAGCGGCCGATAAACACACGGTTTCCACGCCCGATACCGCCTTGGGCGGAAGCGAGACCATCCTTCTGGTCAAGACGAGAATCCGTCCCTCAACTCGTACGCGATACCTTGGCGGGATAAGCGACCGGGGCCGTCCCACATCAGACCTCAAACTCGGCCCTCAGGCCTCAAACTCCAACCCCTGGGAAACCCATCCTGCAACTTTTTCCTCCGCTGCGCGTCCTATTTGGTCGAAGATAGAAAGTAATCGTCAGTGCGGGGATGTTCACTTCTCCGAGAGCTCGCAAGAAGTGGGAAGCAAGCCCCTCAAGGGACGGCTCAAAGCGCATATAAGCTCATATAAGCTAAAGACAGGGGTTTTCATGCTCATCAAAAAGGCCGACGACATCCGCTCTTCGGAAATCACTCCTAAGAGTCTGTATCTGAATCGACGCAAATTTCTGGCCGGGGCGGCGATGGCGGGCACAGCGGCGGGCCTTGGTGTGGGACTGAGAGAGATGCTATTCCCATCGTCCAAGGTTTTCGCAGGAAACAAGATCGACGGCATCCAGAAAAGCTCCTTCAGCACGACCGAGACGGTCACTCCCTATAACGACGTCACCCACTACAACAACTACTACGAGTTCGGCACGGAGAAGAACGAGCCTGCCGAGTTGGCGAAAAATTTCCGCACCCGCCCATGGAAGGTCAAGATCGATGGCCAAGTCGAGAAGAAGCAGGAACTCTCGATCGACGAGATCATCAAGATGGCGCCGCCCGAAGAGCGCATCTACCGTCATCGCTGCGTGGAAGGATGGTCGATCGTCGTCCCTTGGGTCGGTTTCTCGTTGAGTGAACTCATCAAGCGCGCCAAGCCTACCAGCAAAGCCAAGTTCGTCGAGTTCACCACGCTTTTCGACTTGAACCAAATGCCCGGCCAGCGAACCCATGTGCTCGACTGGCCCTATGTGGAAGGCCTGCGCATGGACGAGGCCATGAATCCGCTGGCTCTGCTCTGCTTCGGCATGTACGGCGAAGATCTTCCCAATCAGGACGGTGCGCCGATCCGCATCGTTGTGCCCTGGAAATACGGGTTCAAGAGCGCGAAGGGAATCGTGAAGATCCGTTTCGCCGACTCTCAACCGAGGAACACCTGGAACGTCATGGCGCCGCAGGAATACGGCTTCTACGCCAATGTGAATCCCAATGTAGACCACCCGCGCTGGAGCCAGGCCAAAGAGCGCCGCCTCGGCGAGTTCTACAAGCGCCCCACCCTGATGTTCAACGGCTATGGTGACCAGGTGGCGAGCCTGTACAGCGGGATGGACCTGAAGAAGAATTTTTGAGACAGGGGGCCACGGGCCAGGGGTCAGGATTCAGCAAAAGTTGCAACCAAGGCCAGACCCTTCAAGCTCTAGCTCCCCATCCCCTGGCCCTGAATTTTATGCGTCGCTACTTCAAACCCGTTATCTTTCTCGCCTGCCTTGCGCCCGTGTTCGGATTGACCTGGCAAGGCTTCCACGCCGGCCTGGGCGCGAATCCGATAGAAAAAATCACGCATTCCACAGGCGATTGGACTCTGAGATTCCTGCTCATCACGCTCTCGATCACGCCGCTGCGCAAACTCACCCGCCAGTACTGGCTCATTGACGTCCGCCGCATGCTTGGCTTGTTCGCCTTCTTTTACGGATTCCTTCATCTGATGACCTACGTCTGGCTCGACAAGTTTTTCGATGTCCACGAAATGCTGCACGACATCGCCAAGCGCAGATTCATCACCGCCGGGATAACCGCCTTCACTCTGATGATTCCTCTGGCCTTGACGTCAACCAAGTGGGCGATCCGCAAGCTGGGAGGCAAGCGCTGGCGAGCCCTCCACCGCCTGATCTATTTCAGCGCCGCCGCCGGAGTCATCCACTACATCTGGCTGGTCAAAGCAGATCTGAGAAAGCCGCTGGAGTACGCCAGTGTTCTGGGCATTCTGCTGCTCTATCGCGTGGCGGCGTGGTTGATGCCGCGTTGGAAGACTCGCGCAGCGAAATCCGTGGAGAGCTTTCAGAACTGATCGCCGCAGCGGGATCGGTGATCAAGACTCTGATCCGCTCTGCGCTCTCACCGAGCCGACCGAACGGTTTGGGCAGATCAAAACAAGGCGCGGCATCGAGCCGCGCCCCATGCTCCTATTCTTTACTTGCTTACTTCTGTTTCGCTGGCGCTTTTCGAGCCCTCAGCGAGTGAAGGGGGACGTACAAATGCTTGCCGCCAGCCTTTGCCATCGCACCAGCCGAACCGCTGGCGCTCTGCACCACCATCACGCCAAGTGCCACCTGGCCGCTGTCCATCTCAATGAACGGAATGGTTGTTCCGTCCACTGTGTAGTAGGTCAACAGGAACCCGCCATTCAATGTATTGATCGCGTTATTCCCGGTGGTGATTTGCCCACGACCACCCGCCGGAGCCGCGAAAGAGCTAGTCGTACCCAGGTTTATGTTGGAACTGGGTGCGCCTCCCGGGGCAAAGTTTTCGTCCAGGTAGCCAGTCAAGGTTCCGCTGCTGGCGGCAGTGAATTCGGCGATATTGTCCACTTCAGGGGTAAAGCCAAAGCTGGCGGCAGCGCCGACGTTGGTTCCTGAAAGGTTGAAGCCGTAACCCTGACCGGAGGTGAATGTGGTCGACGTCTGCGCCGGGTATGCGATGCCCGACAGGATACCGGAGCCATCGCTCTGCAGCAAAAACAATCCAGCGCTCGACGGATAAGCGACGAATTGCGACGCTCCCTGGAATCCAGACAAGGTGAAAACGAACCGCCCGGTGCCGCTGGCGGCATAGCTTCCCGAGAACGTCAGCGGTGCGGTACTAGCTGTTCCGCCCTCGTTAACGTCTTCCGACGAAGCGTTGGTGATATTGCCGTTGTTGTCAGTGACGAGGAAGCCGCCCGCCACGGTCGGCACCAAGCTGCTGCTAATCGCACCGCCAAGGGCGAAGGGCAACGTGCCAACCGGCATGGAGGAACTGGTTTGGGAGTAAGCGTCTCCCGAAAGCGTGCCGGTACCATCCATTTCGATGAACTTCAAATGGGTGGCGTCAACGGCAATCGCATCGAAGGTCAACGTAGCGAAGCCTGAGTTCGTGGTCAGCGTCGTGGAAGGCGTCGATGACGGTCCCAGAACCACCTGGCCCGAGAGTGCAAGGTTCGCGTAGTTCAGGGTATTGTTGGTGAAGTCCTGGAGGCCGGAAATTGATCCGCTGCTGCCCACCGTGAAATTCCCAACCGTTGCCAAGTCGCCTGTTGCATTGGCCCCGAACAAGCTGAATGCATACGTTCCAGACGGCGTTGTTCCTGAGGTCTGCAGATCCAGCGTGCCGCTCCCGCTCGCATTTTGGTCGAATTGGGAAGCGAGTCCGTGAGAGCTATCCTGCAGGACGAAGCGCAGGATGATTTTCCCGAAGGGCGTCGTGGTGTTGAGCGTAGCCTCGCCTCTGCCGTCAGCCCCTACAGTGTAACTACTATTACTGCCAATCGGCGCATTCGCGACCGCTGAAAAGCTCGCCGGATCGTTAAGGTCAACCGCCCCGCCGGTGATGCCTCCACTGCCATTCGCCGTCAACGTGCCCGCCATCGCGTAGGGATTTCCATTGACGTCAGTACCTGAAACTGAGAACACATACGTGCCATTCAAATTGCTATTGGTGAAGCCGCCCGTCGGCGGAGCAGTGCCAGTTGGACTGCTGCTTCCACATCCCGCCAACAGGGCAAGTGCGGAAAAAATAACGGGCACAACGAAGTGATTGCGTAGCGACATAAAACTTCCCCCTGACGTAGGTTTGCTCGTAGAGTTGGGTCTTCTGAGGCACAGATTAGCATGGGTGATTGCTGCGGGAGTAAACCCGAGGTTTAAAAATAAGTAGCGGAGGGTTTTTCTTGTTTACAACTCTTTACGTAGCGGGCGGCCTGGTGGAGCATATCAACGCGCGCGCAGTGGGCGTACAGACACGGGCAGGCATCACGGGCCATCCGGCCGCAGCCTATGCTCCCATGGCCCCTGATCCCAGCTCGGAATGGACTTCCTCTTCCAGTCCGGCGAGATGGAGCAGCGACTCCTCATAAGGGGCACGCGCGACGCCTCTTTCCGTAATGATCGCAGCTACATATTGTGCGGGAGTCACATCAAAGGCGGGATTCTCCACGGAAACGCCATCCGGCACCATCTGCTTGCCGGCAATGTGCGTAACTTCCTTCCGGTTGCGCTGCTCGATCGGAATCTGGCTGCCGTCCGCACAAGCCAGGTCCACAGTCGAAATCGGTGCAGCCACATAAAACGGAATCCCATGCTCCTTGGCGAGGATCGCAACTGTATACGTGCCGATCTTGTTGGCGACATCGCCGTTCCGGGCGATGCGGTCGGCCCCGACGACAATAGCGCCAATCTTCCCTTGCCGCATCATCGCCCCGGCCATGTTGTCGGAAATCACGGTAGTCGGAATGCCGTCTTTCATCAGTTCCCACGCCGTCAACCGCGAACCCTGCAGAAACGGACGCGTCTCATCCGCATAGACGTGAATCTTCTTGCCCTGCTCCACCGCGGCGCGGATGACACCGAGTGCCGTTCCATAGCCGGCGGTCGCGAGGGCGCCGGCGTTGCAGTGCGTGAGCACTCCGCCTTGGCTCGGCAGGAGTGTGGCGCCGTGGCGTCCCATCGCCCGGTTGGCTGCGATATCTTCGGTGTGCATGCGCTGCGCCTCTTCGATCAGTTCGCGTTTGATCTGCTCGACCGGGCGCCCCCGAACGCCCTCGAACTTCTCCTGCATCCGCCGGATCGCCCAAAACAAATTCACCGCCGTGGGCCGCGTCTTCCCGATCAGCTCGCAGACCGCATCAAGGTCCCGCTTGAGATCGCCGGTCGTCTCGGCCTGAGAATTATTCACGCCGAGCGCAATGCCCATGGCCGCCGCCACGCCAATCGCGGGCGCCCCGCGCACCACCATGTTGCGGATCACATCGGCCACCTGCTCATGCGTCTTGCAGGTCACATACACTTCTTCGGTTGGCAGCTTCGTCTGATCAATGAAGCGCACGCCCTTGTCGGTCCATTCCAGAGTCTGAATCATAGAGATTGAGTCATTCCATCATTCGGTCATTGCGCCATTGAAACCGGCGGACGAAGATTCACCTTTCATGGATTCCATGCCTCCATGATTCAATTCTTATGTGCCTCGCAGCGCAATCTGGGATTGTTGGTCACTGCCGGCCTTCCACAAACTTCGCACACGGCCGAGACGGCAAAGAGGCTCGACTCGGCATGATCGTTCTCGAGCACATGCTGCTGGCGCACATCATTGGCCGTGAAAATCGAAACGAACGGCGCCGGCGCGGCCGCCTTCTCCACATTCGGGCGCCCCTGGGCTTCCTCGCGCTCCACCAGGCAGATCACGCCGACGATCTCGAATCCAAATTCCCGCGCCGCCGCGATCGCCTGCACCGTCGAGGCCCCCGTCGTGCAGACATCATCGACAATCACGACAGGCGCGCCCTTTTCCCGGTAGCCTTCAATGCGCTGTCCGGTCCCGTGCTGTTTCTCCGCCTTTCGCACGAGAAACCCGTTCAACTCGCCGCTCACCACCGCCACGGCCACGACAATGGGATCCGCACCCATGGTCAATCCGCCGATGGCCTCGGCGTTCCAGCCGCGTTTCTGAATCTCTTCGAGGAACACTTCCCCGGTCAGCTTCGAGCCCTTGGCATCGAGCGTGGTGGTGCGGCAGTCGATGTAGTAGTCGCTGGTCCCGCCGGAAGACAGTTTGAATTCCCCGAGGCGGAACGACTTCTGAGCAAGCGTGCTGAGCAGCTTCTGACGTGCAGAATGCATCCAATTGTACGATACCACGGCAGACCGGGATCATCTCTTCGCCCCTGTCTTTCAACGCCGCACGACAGCGCAGCGCGGCCGCTCTGCGTGATAATCTGAAGTTTCCGGCAAATTGCCAAGAATTATGCTGATCGATCCTGAATCGAGGTATGAACATTGCAGAGTGTGTCCCGGTATTCCCTGATCGTCCTCAACGCTATTTTTCTTACAATCTTCGCAATTTTCTTTTCGGCTGCGGCCTTCGCCGAGGGCACCCGCACCTGGGAGCAATCCAAGTTTGACGATCTGGTGAAAGGCACCGCCACCGGAGTTGCCCTGCGCAGCTCAGGCGGCCTTGAGCTGGCCCCGTCTTTCAAGCTGCTCTACTCGACGCCGTCGACTTACATCTGGGCCATCGCTGCCGACGACGCGGGCAACGTCTACGCCGCCACCGGCTCTCCCGCGCGCGTCTACCGCGTCACTCCCGACGGCAAGTCGACCATCATCTTCGAGCCTCAGGAATTGCAAGTGCAGTCGCTCAAAGTCGGGCCCGGCGGCGCCATCTATGCCGCCACCGCTCCCGACGGCAAGGTCTACAAGATCGAACACAAGCCGGCGGCCAAGAGCGAGCCCGTCAAGACGGAAAGCAAGCCCTCCGACTCCAAAGACGCGGCCAAGCCTGCGCTCGACCCCTCGTGGAGCTCGGCGGAATATTTCTCCCCGGGAACGAAGTACATCTGGGACCTGGCCTTCGATAAGTCCGGAAATCTCTATGTGGCGACCGGCGACCGCGGCGAGATCTACAAAGTCACGCCCAAAGGCGATCACTCTCTGTTCTTCAAGAGTGACGAGACCCATATCCGCGTCCTCGCCCTC
>Ga0123355_10006280_pt1 | contig 17567 bp, 17 predicted proteins | sample TergutEmb28metaG_3_FD_89872 | JGI IMG/M metagenome (GOLD analysis project Ga0123355, IMG submission 89872) | Embiratermes neotenicus P1 segment gut microbial communities from Petit-Saut dam, French Guiana - Emb289 P1 | ecosystem: Host-associated > Arthropoda: Insects > Digestive system > Gut ...
CCAGAAATATTGATACTTGATGAAGCGACATCATCTCTTGACAATGAAACTGAGAAGGCCGTAATGGATGCGATCCAAATCTTTAAGAATCGCAAAACGCTAATCATTGTAGCTCATCGCCTAAGTACCATTGAAAATTGTGACATAATATACAAAGTTGATAAACGTACAGTAACAGAAGTACTACAAGTTTAGACACTAGTATATTTCAATTAGTATATTAGCCGAACTTATGCTCCATTTCTTGCAGACAACAATTGAGTACAAGTGTAAGCGTCAAGCCCATCCATGCAAACTAATTGTATAGCGAGCTCCTCAATGCGACATCCAAATATTGAGACAAGAGCAACCCATCTACAACCAGATGTTGCTCATGTCAAAATCTAACGAAACCTTGACGATATGAACGAGATATTTAAAGTATGGCATATATCGTTTGTGTTAGACACCTCGGATCGCAGCGATTTGACACTTGCGTCGTTACCAGGGAGCATCCCGAAAGCGTCTAATATGTTAAGCCAAGCGTATGCAGACGAGAAATGACACACCCCGCCAATGCTCAAAGTGCGGTCAAACAAAAAACAAATGAAGTCGTATTAAATGGTTCTAGAACGTAGTGATGTGTTTGCAGAGGTTGCAAATGCAAATGCACGCTTAACGAAAGACCGAGAAGTTCCGGAAGAAATCAGAAAGCAAACTATAAAAACCTACTACTCGAACGTGAACGAGAGAGGAGTTGCATAGCTTTTTGGAATGGGCAAAGAGAATGTGTTGCGTTGGATAAGAAAACCGAACAATGTGTAGATAAGTAGGAGAACTATCGCTGATACTTTCGAACTTGATGAGGTAGTATGGGTTCATCAACAAGAAAGCACGGATTGGAAACCCGCGGAAGCATGTACATCATGACAATGATAAGCCGCGAACCGCACCAGATAGCCAGATAGCAAGCTTTGATGTGCAACCAGATAAACGTTCTTTCCGTTTTCAGGGGATGACGCCGTAAGCTAAAAAGTATTGTACAGATGGCGGCAATGGTTACATTGATGTAATTTTTCTTTGCAAATATATCCGCAACATTCGAAACAAGTGCGGCACTCAAATTATTGAAAGTATAAACGCAGACCTAAGGCACTACATTCCTGAACTCGCTCATAAAAACGGATGTTTCTATTGTAGTCTGGAAGCATTACGGACTAGGAGTCTTCATTGATGTTTACAATAAACTGGGCGAAGCAAAACTTAAATGTCATGCTCCTGCCGTTCACAAAGACCCCGATATCGCTAAATACCTTCATACTATTAGGGATAAGACTTTTCCATCATTGTTTTCTTGTGATGGACGCTCATACACCCCCAACATTGAGTATTGACATATGCGCTTGAATATAGCAATATTAATAAGGATGTAAATAGTTTGGGACTCATCGAGAAACACGAATTTACGCGAATTTAATATAAGGCATAGGTGACAAAGATGACTAACATTGCGAAGCCAAAGCTTGTGTTGCATATTGGCAGTCATAAAACAGGAACAACTGCCCTTCAAAGATCATTAGCAAAAAATGCAATAAATCTTCAAGAAATAGGTGAAGGACTATTTTACTGCCTGTATGGCCGCAATAAAATAAATCATATATCGTTTACATGTGCAATCATAAATGAGTTCATTAGCGATATTCATGAAGATCACGGCTCGATGCCAGCTAAAATACAGGTTGACCATATTAAAAAGTCCTTTTTTGAAAGTGGATGCAAAACGCTAATACTTAGTAGTGAAAAATTCTCATATCCATTTAAAGTTAAAGGGGGTTTAAATGACAACATTGAAAAGAATTTAAACAAATTTTTGATCTCATATGTTAAAAATCATTTTCGTGAATTTGATATATGTGTAGTCATTTACTTAAGGCGCCAAGATGATTACTTAGAATCATTCTATAATCAAACATATAAAAACGGAAAGACTGATATGAGACGTGATGTAATCATTAATAACGGGTATCTTACAACTTCACAAATGCACGAATACATAAATTTAGTTAGATCATATGGTCTTTTGAATTACTATGACATGTTAGCAGAGTGGGGGAACGTGTATGGTAAGGAAAATATATTCGTAAGGGTTTATGAAAGAAGTCAAATGCCAAATGGAACCGTATACGATTTCTATAAGCATGTGCTACTTATTGACGATATCAAAATTGAATCTTTGCTAAGCGAAAGGAACAAATCAAATGAATCCATCAATAAAGAGGTTATGGAGTGCATAAATGCTATTAATCAATATGAGTCATGTGGTTTAAGTGGTGTGGAGGTTTGTAGCTTCATTAAATCACGTTCATTAAGTTTACCTTATAACGACACAAAAAATATACTAACAGCAAAACAAGCATCAGACATTCTTGAATTTTACAGGGAAAGCAACAAGAAAGTTGCTATAGAGTACCTTCAAAGAGAAGATGGAGTATTGTTTAGGGACAAATTGCGGGATGAAGCAGATGATTATAAAGGTCTCACTCATGAGGCTACGTTCTATATTTCAAGGGAAATAATATTTTTATATAAAGAAAAATACAAGCGTTTAAGAGAAGCTAATGAATTATTTGTCTCGGAAACAGAAGCGTTGGAATCCAAAAACAACTCACTATCTGAGCTAAAAGCAAAGCTCAAATCACAAGAAACTAAACTAAAAAACATCCAAAACTCAACAAGCTGGAAGATAACAAAACCCCTCCGCGTAATGACACGTTTTTTACGCAAAATCCGTAATCGAATAAGGAGATCGAAATGAATTTACGTGAAACCATGATCTTCTGCGAACATCTGGCAGAGAAAGCAAGCAAGTCAATAATGGCGATTTACGAAACAAACTTCGAAGTAGAAACCAAGTCAGATAATTCGCCTCTAACAATCGCAGACAAAACCGCAAACGATATTATAGTAAATGCATTGTCAAAGCAATATCCACAATGCGCAACTCTTTCTGAAGAACTACAAGATAATCATATTAGGCTATCAAATGAGTACTGCTTCATTGTAGATCCTTTAGATGGCACAAAGGAGTTTGTATCAAGGAATGGGCAGTTTACAGTTAACATAGCACTTAGTCATAACGGTAAACCCGTTGTAGGGGTTATCTGCGTCCCCGTTACAGGTGAACTTTTTTCTGCATATGAAGGTGGTGGAGCATACTATTGCAAGCCCCGTGAAGCTAAAACATCAATTCGTGTAACAAACAAATTGGACAACCTAATTTTTGTAGGAAGTCGTTCTCATTTAGGTAAGCATGAAGAAGTGCTATTAAAGGAAAAAGGTGATCTAATTGCTAAAATTGTCTCCATGGGCAGTTCGTTAAAAGCATGTATGGTAGCTCAAGGTTTGGCGGATGTATATTACCGGTCTGGTCTTACACATGAATGGGATACAGCCGCTATGCAATGTATTGTTGAAGAAGCGGGTGGTGTTTTTCGCCAAATGGATGGAAGCGAAATGCGCTACAACCGTAAAAACACCCTTAACGATAAGGGTTTTTTTGCGGTTAATCGTTCTGAAAATATATGGATTTAGTTAAAGGGGCATTATATACTATGAATGAACTGACACACTTAGATAAACTCGAGGCCGAAGCAATCTATATAATGCGTGAAGTAGTGGCAGAATGCGAAAAACCTGTAATGCTCTACTCCGTAGGAAAAGACAGCACTTGTATGCTTCATCTTGCATTAAAGGCTTTTTATCCGGAAAAGATACCTTTCCCTTTGATGCATATAGACACTACCTGGAATTTCCACGAAATGATTAAGTTTCGCGACCAGAGGGCGAAAGATTTAGGTTTTGAGCTAATCGTACATATTAACGAGGAGGCATTGAGTCAAGGCATAAATCCTTTTGATCACGGGTCGATATATACGGATATGATGAATACAGAATCATTAAAGCAAGCTCTTAATAAGTATGGTTTTAACGCTATTTTTGGCGGTGGGCGCAGAGATGAGGAAAAATCCAGAGCGAAAGAACGAGTGTTTTCATTCCGGACGCCACAGCATACATGGGATCCGAAAAACCAACGCCCTGAAATGTGGAAGCTTTACAATACAAGACTAAATAAGGGTGAAAGTATGCGTGTCTTCCCATTGTCAAACTGGACAGAAAAAGATATATGGCAATATATTCAAAGGGAGAGCATACCGATAGTACCCTTATATTTTGCTGAGAAAAGACCCTTTATTTATCGTGATGGAAACATTATTTTGGTAGACGATAATCGTATGCCTATTGCGCCAGATGAAAAAATTTATCATGAGAACATACGATTCCGTACAATGGGAGATTATCCATTAACTGCAGGGCACAAATCAAATGCAAATACATTGGACTTAATTATCGAAGAAACACTTGGTGCCATACACTCCGAACGGTCGGGCCGTGTTATAGATCATGAAGCACCCGGAAGCATGGAGCGACGCAAGAGGGAGGGCTACTTTTGAAATCGTTACTTAAGTTCATCACATGCGGTTCTGTGGATGATGGTAAATCAACACTTATTGGGCATGTGCTATACGACGCGAAATCACTATTTGTTGACCAAGTGACAGCCCTTGAGCTAGATAGCCAGATAGGAAACCGCGATGGACAGATTGATTATTCGTTACTGCTTGACGGTCTTATGGCTGAGAGAGAGCAAGGCATAACAATTGATGTAGCTTACCGTTTTTTTACAACAGATAACCGCTCTTTTATTGTTGCCGACTGCCCAGGGCATGAGCAATACACGCGCAACATGGCTGTAGGCGCATCATTTGCCGACTTGGCGGTAATACTTGTAGACGTTATGAATGGCATATTGCCACAAACCAAACGTCATGCCCGAATATGTGCGCTAATGGGTATAAAACACATAGTATTAGCTGTAAACAAAATGGATTTAATAAAATATGATAAACAACGGTTTAACCAAGTGCGATTAGACTTTATAAGATATGTTTCGGAATTTAGCTTCGAGAGCATAGAAGTCATTCCTGTTTCAGCGGTTGAAGGTGATAACGTTGTATTTAAATCGATGAAAACAGCTTGGTATGAAGGGCCTCCCCTTCTGTCTTATTTAGAAAATATAGATGTAGCCTCAGAAATCAAATCTAATGTTTTCGTTATGCCTATCCAGCGGGTATGCCGCCCAAGTCATGAGTATAGAGGGTATCAAGGTATGATAGAGCATGGGGGCGTAGAGATTGGAGATTCAGTTACTTGTCTCCCAAGTGGTGAGAATGTATATATTAAATCGATATTAAACGCTGGAGTCGAATGTAATGAAGCCGTGACAGGTCAATCGGTTGCGTTAATGTTTGACCGTGAGGTGGATGTCTCTCGAGGATGTGTTCTTGCATCAAATAAGGATCTTGAAATTGCCGATATGTTCACGGCTTCGATACTATGGATGGATGAAATACCTCTTGTTGTAGGTAGGAGTTACCTTGCTAAGTGCGGGACAAAGATTGTTCTTGCTACAGTACAATCAATTAAATACAAAGTAGATATATCTAGTGGCAACCGATTCCCAACCAAGCAGCTGTACAAAAATGAGTTAGCTGAATGCGATATATCTCTATCAGAGAAAATAGTTTTCGACACTTTTGTTAAAAGCCGTGCCATGGGCGGCTTTATCTTAATTGATAGAGTGAGCTACATGACATCGGCATGTGGCGTAGTGCTACACTCCCTTAGACGATCATCAAATATATTTTGGCAAAAAACTGATATAACACGAGATTCTCGCGCTGGGTTTAAAAATCAAACACCTATGACTTTGTGGTTTACAGGACTATCGGGTTCTGGAAAGTCTGCTTTATCAAATGCATTTGAAAAAAGATTATCTGCAATGGGAATGCATACAATGCTGTTAGATGGTGACAACATACGCCATGGGCTCAATAGGGATTTAGGTTTTACAGAAACAGATAGGGTAGAGAACATACGCCGTGTTGCAGAAGTGGCAAAGCTTATGAACGATGCTGGATTAATTGTTCTGACAGCGTTTATATCGCCCTTTGGCCAAGATAGATCTTTAGCCAAAGACATAATAGGAGCTGAAAGTTTTAAAGAAATATATGTATCTACACCCCTTGAGGTATGCGAAGAAAGAGACGTAAAGGGATTATATAAGAAGGCACGATCCGGTCAAATTCCAGAGTTTACAGGAATAAGTAGCCCATATGAGCCTCCAAACAACGCAGATATTGAAGTTGATATGAGTGATATCAATATTCCACTCGATGTTTTTGTAGAACAGCTCTGCAATATTTTTCTGTGAACCCCTTCGGCGCTTTCTATACAAGCAAGGAGTACGAAATGGAAATTTCTCTATCAAACCACCACCTCTGGCGCGGCAAAATAGAACTAACCCCCCGCGTCCCCCTAGAAACAAAAGAAGACCTAGCCCAAGCCTACACCCCAGGCGTAGCCCTACCCTGCTTAGAAATCCAAAAAGACCCGAGCAAAAGCTACGAGCTAACCCGCCGCTGGAACACAGTGGCCGTAATAACCGATGGCACGGCAGTCCTTGGCCTTGGTGACATAGGTCCACTGGCCGCAATGCCGGTAATGGAAGGCAAGGCGGTACTCTTTAAAAAGTTCGGGGATGTGGATGCAATCCCGTTGTGCCTAAACACGAAGGATCCGGACGAGTTTGTTAACGCCGTGGCACTGCTGGAAGGCAGTTTTGGCGGGATAAACCTGGAGGATATATCTGCCCCAAGATGTTTCGAGATTGAGCGGAAGCTCAAACAGCGGCTATGTATACCGGTCTTCCATGATGACCAGCATGGTACGGCAATTGTGGCATTGGCGGCTGTTAATAATGCGCTAAGGCTTACAGGCAAAACTGCGGGGCAGGCTAAAGTGGTGGTAAACGGCGTAGGTGCGGCGGGTACCGCCATTATTGTACTACTGCTTAAGGCTGGCTTTACAAACATAGTCCCATGTGACAGGGCAGGTATTATTTATCACGGCAAGCAGGGATTAACGGCAGAACATGCCAAGCTTTCGGCAATAACAAACCCGCACAATATAATGGGCGGGCTGGCGGATGCCATGGTTGGCGCGGATATTTTTATTGGTGTTTCCGGGCCAAATTGCGTAACGGCAGATATGGTACGCTCGATGAACGAAAAGGCCGCCGTCTTTGCAATGGCAAACCCAGAGCCTGAAATTATGCCGGATATAGCAAAAGCGGCAGGGGCGTACATCGTGGGTACGGGGCGGAGTGATTTTCCTAACCAGATAAATAACGTACTGGCCTTCCCGGGGGTGTTTCGCGGAACGCTGGACGCGCGGGCCAGTGAAATTAATGATGATATGTGCCTAGCCGCGGCTAATGCAATTGCTTATTATGTAAGAGATGAGGAGCTTTCTCCGGAATATATTATGCCTTGCGCTTTGGATAAAAGGGTTGCGGATGCGGTGGCTGTGGCGGTTTACAATGCTTGTAATCAACAAAAGCAAAACTTGATGTGAATCCGATGTTTTTGCGGAGACTCTGGATTGCTTCGCTTCGCTCGCAAAGACGTGGTGCTTCGCTCGCAAGGACGTGTGGCTTCCGCTCGCAAAGACGTGGCGTTCGCTCGCAAAGACGTGTGGCTTCCGCCCGCAAAGACGTGAGAGGCTTCCGTTCGCAAAGGTGAGCACCTACCTATGCGTGCCTTATCATCATCACTCCGTTACAGTCAAAGCTTCAATAATACGCTGATAAAGCACACTGGCATTGGCTCGCCAGTTAGACTGGATAAGCTTGGCCTGCTCGCGCGTGTCTACCGAAACGAAGAGCTCAAGCAGAGCGCGCTTGTCTTCGTATACGCCGCATTTGACTCTAAACTCATCGTTTTCTACGTTGGGGAAGTAGGTTGCCGTGTTCTCGTAGTCTTTTTTTATTTTGCCTCGGTTATCTGTTATGTAGCGGTCTATTGCCTGCCGCTTCGACCAGGGTATGTGCTTTTCGAAATATTCCAGGGTGGTTTGGCCCTCGCCGGTTACTACATACCGGGTTGTGTTGTTATCTAGGGCATTTTCTTCGGTTGCGTCTAGATGGCCGCTTTCTACCATTACTGCCAGGGTTTGCTGGAGGGTATAATAGTCCATAAAATCCGCCCCGCTTACAAAATCTGTAACTTGAGCGCGGGACATGGGAAACTCCATACGGTTGATTAGATATAGCAGTAGCAATTTGTTTTCAGCATTCTTGTATTCTTTTGCGTCTGACACGGGAACCCTCCTATCTAGCAAATTAATTTACGCGATGTTTTTACACGGAAATTAATTTGCGGTTTTTGCCGAAGGCTATAAAGTTTCTTGTCTTGTTTTGTGCTATTTTACTAAAAAAGACTACAATTGAAGCTGATGAAAAATACAGACCTTGCTCTCCTGCCAACGGCAACACCCCTCTATTATGCACGTTTATAAGCCTTTGCGCAAGATGTCGAATTATGTTTTTGTATCTGTTTCGATGATAGGCCTCTTACATATTCTTACTTTTTTCATTTTCAATTAAATCGTATAACCGCTCCATCGCATCGTATAAGCCGCCAACTGCGTCTATAATGCCTTCCTGCACGGCCTCTTCGCCTATCAAAATTGTGCCTACGTCTTGGGCAAGGGTTTTGGTATCCATCATCAGCAATCTTAGCCTCTCATGGGTTATGCGGGAATGGGCTACTATAAAGTCCTCTACCCTATCCTGGGTTTTGTTGAAATACTCATAGGTTTGAGGAGCACCAACTACTGTACCGTTCATGCGGACAGGGTGTATGGTCATGGTGGCAGAGGGTGCGATAAAACTATAACTGGCCGAAACCGCGAGCGGCACACCAATTGAGTGCCCTCCCCCCAGTACAAGGGAAACAGTAGGCTTGCCCATGTGCGCAATAAGCTCGGCCAGGGCAAGACCGGCCTCCACATCGCCGCCCATAGTGTTTAGCAGTACTAATAGGCCATCCGTTTCCGGGTTTTCTGCACACATAACCAATTGAGGTATTACATGTTCGTACTTGGTGGCTTTGTTGGTTGGGGGCAGAAGGATATGACCTTCAACTTGGCCGATTATTGTTAGGAATTGGATAACTCCCCTGGGATTGCCTGTTGCAGGCGGTGGGGTTAGCAATTCCGGTTGGGACTGAGGCAGGGATTGGTTCTGGTTTTCTTCATCGTGCGGCTCGTCTGCGGTTATAGGCGGGATTTTTAGCATGTTTTTCTCCTGAGGGGTTTACTTTTTCTTATATATCTTTAGCCGGCTTGCGAAAAATATGCGTGTGTTAGTGTGGGCAAAAAAATAACCCGCAAAGTTTCTGCGGGTTATTACGGATTCCTAGTTGTAAAGCTATCCGTATCCTTTCAATAAGCGCATCACATGAATTAGATTCCAGTAACAGACCAGGTACATCATCAGATTCACAATGCCATCAACATGATTCGTCATCCAACATAAACTCCGCGTCCTCGCCATCAACCCACAAGGATACGCGCTTCGTTTTAATTCTAACGATGCAGTAGTTAGGGTCGGTTTCGCCGCCGGGGAAATGCTCTATAAAGCCCACCTTTTGCCAGTAGCGGCTTTTGGTGTGCTGGTCTGTAAGGATTTCGGCTTCGCCCACCAGCGTTATGTTATCGCCGCCAACGTGGAAACATATGCTTGCGCGTTTGTCCTTCGTCAGGCGGCTGACTTTATTGGATGCCAGGCCTGTTGCGAAATATGTTTCATAAACCGGCTGTATACAAGCGCCAGAATCGCCTGATTCATTACACGGCTTAACAGCCAACACCGTGGAAACAGAAGGAAATCCATTCTCGTCAATTACACCCACATATGCTACTCTGCCGGTTTTGAGGATTTGGTTTGCCTTCTCTAAAATATTTGCGTTCATATGTTAATCTCCATTCTGAGGCCTGAGCCCCCCTACATATTTTTTTCAATAGTACCAAATGAAAACTGCTCTGCCTCACCGGAATCGGGGTTGCGCGGTGCATTCGCGTTATATATATAGCCGGTTTTGCCATACCTTCCAAGCTTGTTATGGTCGTAATGGTCACTATCCATGCTTATATGAACGGCCTTAAGGGCAACAACTGTATTGCCGCTGTTCGTAAAATTTTGTTGCTCCCATAAAAACTCACATTCGATGTTCAAGAAACACTCGGCAATCCGCGGCGCGTTTACCGCAACCGCTTTCTCCGCCGTCAGCCCGGAAGCCATGATTTCATCCGCTTCAAACTGATTATTGCTTATCGTACTATGGCATTTTTCATAAATATCACTTGACGGGAAGTTAAGGACACAGCAACCGGTTTCTTTAAGCGAATGATACATATGCCCGCCTTTTGACACCCACCCGAGAATACAAATAAATTCGCCGGAGTCGCTTACAAATGTTGCCCAGGATTGCAGGCAGGCGTTTTCCTTTCCGTTCGATTTCCAGCCGGTGACTACAAACATCGGCGTTGGGATAGCTGTAACAAGTTCTTTCCAGGAAAACATACTAAGTTCGCCCGGCCATTGCCCGGCAATTTTTTCGGGCTTAATTTCCATTTCTTTTTTCATGATGGCTACACCCCTTTTTTAATTACACATTACCTCATTAAACATGACAATGACATGCCATGTTTATTTATACCGTCCCAAAATATCTTTTGCGGCGGCCTGGAGCCCTTCCGCAATATCATCCGGCGCTATTACCTTTACCATGCCGCCAAAACCAAGCAACCAGCTTATTAAGTAGTCACGGTTAGTAAAAGCAAACTCAAAAAGTAACCCCTCTTCGGTTTCGATAAAACAATCAGGCTCGTAAGTTTCGATTAGCCTGTATTTTGCAGACGGGTCAAACAGCGCTTCCAGTTTTATATCATCGGTGAAATGGCTACCTATTTCACGCCTTTCCGGAGGGATTTCCTGCGGTGTGTAGCCTTCTTCGGTTAATGTCAGATTCCACAGCCGGTTAAGCTTAAACAGCCGCCAGTCCTGCCGTGTTAAACAAAAGCCGAATACATACCACGATGACCACTGAAATACAACGAAATACGGCTGAATGCGGCGGCGGGACTCGCCCCTTTCGTAGTAATAATCAAACTCTATTACGCGCTTGCTTAATACGGCGCGCTTAATCCCTTCTATTTTTTCTGTCAGTTGCCCTTTATAATATGAAGCAAGGTCTATGATAATAGGCTCGGCCAAAGATACTACAGTATCGTTACCGGCGTGCAGTTTGTCCAGCGTCCTTTCAATCCACGGCTCGCCCGTTACGCTTCCTATGCCCTTAAGGGCCGCTATAATGCCCGACAGCTCATCCTTGGTCAAAACGCTCTTGTCCAGTTTAAACCCGTCGGCAATAGATATGCCACCGCCATTTCCCTGATGGGTGACTATGGGGATGCCCGCCCTGCATAACGCGTCTACATCACGTCCTATTGTGCGGCGGTTTACTTCAAATCTTTGGGCTAATTCCGGCGCTGTTACACGATCATTTTGAAGCAGAATGGTTAGAATACCTAGTAGGCGGTCTAGTTTCATATTGTGCTGAATCTCCTTTTCTGCTTTGTTCAACTAATAAGGCACGTGTCACATCTTTTAATAGATGACACGTGCCTTGTTTTCATTTATTCAGCCTTTCAACAAATCGCCAATATTACTCAACCGAAAGTATATAACTATAAAGCGGCTGTTTCCCATCATAAACTTCAACTTCGCAAGACGGATGCGTGGCCCTTACATATTCGGCCAATTCCTCGGCGTCATTCACAGATATGCCTTCACCGGCATACACCGTCATAATTTCGCCGCCAAAGCTAAGCATATAGTCTGCCAACGCCTTGGCCCCTTCACAAAGCCCCTTCTCCACCAATGCGATATCCCCGTCATACAGGCACAAAATATCTCCCGACTTAATATTTCGCCCATCAAGCACCGTATCGCGTACGGCCTCCGTAATTTGGCCGGAATGTACAGACGCCATATGCCCTTTTAAGGCATTAAGATTATCCTCAAGCTTAATCGTATCGGAATTATACATAACACACGCAACCCCTTGCGGGACAGACATAGTGGGCAGTACATGTACCGTTTTATCCGTCACAAGCTCTGCCGCCTGCTGAGCCGTTAGGATGATATTTTTATTGTTTGGCAACACAATCACAGTTTCGGCATTAACGCGACCAATTGCTTTGACAATATCTTCTGTGCTGGGGTTCATGCTTTGACCGCCGTCTATTACGACATCTGCCCCAAGGCCGGAAAACAGCTCCTTAAGCCCGGCACCTGCCACAACAGCCACAATCCCAAGTGGCTTTGGCGGCCCGGACGCAGACTCAGAAAAATCTAAAATTCCTTTATGCTGGGCTTTTTGATTATCAATTTTAATATTGTTAAGCGCGCCAAATTGTAGCGCTTTCTCTAATGCCTTGCCAGGGTTATTTGTGTGGACATGGACTTTTACCAAGCCTTCGTCTTCTATAACCACTACGGAATCGCCAATGGTGGGCAAGTAATTCCGAAGTATTTGCTCTGCACTTTCCGAACGGCCGGGTTTTGGTTTTTTGTCAAGCTCTACCAAGAACTCCGTACAGTACACAAATTTTATATCATCTGTATCAAATGCCATCTGTGCCGAGCCTTCGCCTGTTTCGGAGGGTTTATCCAATATCTCTATATCCCCCGGGATATCCATAGCGGCAAGTGCGCCTTTTAACAGGTATACAAGCCCCATCCCCCCGGAGTCCACAACCCCGGCCTGCTTAAGCACCGGCAACATGGATGGGGTTTTGGCTAAGGTTATATCGCCCTGCTCTACCACATATTTAAGGCACACAGCAATATCTTCCTCGTCAAAGGCGATTTCATGAGCAGCCTCGCTAAAGGAACGAGCTATTGTTAGCATAGTGCCTTCCTTGGGCTTCATCACAGCCTTGTACGCCATTTCGGAAGAACGGGCCAGCGCTTCGGCCAAGTCTTCCGCGGTAGCTGTTGTCTTGCCCTCTAAGCCTTTGGCAAAGCCCCTAAAAAGCTGAGACGTTATAACGCCTGAGTTGCCCCTTGCACCCCTTAGCGCCCCGCTACTGGCGGCCTTTGCAACATCCGCAACACTGGGAGTACTTAGCTTGTACACCTCTTTTGCCGCTGCCATAATTGTATGGGACATATTTGTGCCGGTGTCCCCGTCCGGTACGGGGAAGACGTTAAGGGCGTTGAGATTTGCCATGTTTCTGGTTACTTCGTTAGCGCCGCCTATAATCATTTTTCTTAAAATATTGCCATCTATGCTTATTAATCCCAAAGTAAACTCCTCCTTGCGCTACACACGCACGCCTTCTATGAATATATTCACTTCACGCACGGGTATCCCTACGCTGTCTTGGATTTTGTATCGGACATTATCCATAAGTGACTGGGCTATTGCCACAACATTGGTCCCGTACTCCACGATTATGTGCAGGCTGATGGATATATCGCCCTCGTCATGGGTGTGCAAGCGCACTCCTTTAGACAGGCTTTCCAGTTTTAACAAGCCGACCAGGCCGTCCCGGATACTCCTTGCGGCCATACCAACTACGCCGTAGCATTCCATGGCGGCGGTACCGGCTATACGGGCTATTACCTCGTTTTCTATACCGATTGTACCCAACTCGGTTTTAGTTTTAGATTGCATAAATACCTCCATTTAGATGGGGCTCCGCCCCTCTCTCACATTTGCTACGCAAATCCTCGCTACACAACAGGGCGCTGGTGACGCGCCTTTAAATGTTTGCAGATTTATATAGTTGAGTATATTATACTCGCTGGAATAGTCAAGGAATTTCATGGACGGATCGCTTTTACCATTAGTATCTAAACCTACCACTAATATAAACAGGATATTTTCATTATGGTTGCATATTAAATTATTTGGAGTGATATGTATGAAAGTGAAAGCATTTTTGCAGAAGAAAGACGTAGTAATCTCCCTGCGCCGCTATGGTATAGAGGCCATGGGCGCAATGACACTGGGGCTTTTTGCTTCGCTTGTGATAGGCGCGATTTTGGGTGAAATCGGCAACCAGCTTAATATACGGTGGCTCATAGACATGGGGGCGTTTGCGCGGGGGGCTACCGGTTATGCTATTGGCTTTGCCGTGGCATATGGGCTAAAAGCCCCGCCCCTTGTGATGTTTTCGGCGGCGGCAGTCGGTTTTGCCGGCAACTCCATTATGGGCGCATCCGGTTATACCGGCGGGCCCGCCGGGGCGTTTATAGCGGCACTTGTTGCGGTGGAAATAGGAAAGCTCGTTTCCAAGGAAACAAAGGTGGACATCATCGTAACGCCTGTGGTAACAATTTTGGTTGGTGTTGGCATTGCTATGCTTGTTAGCCCGCCAATAGGCCAGCTTATGTATATAATCGGTAATTTTATTATGTGGGCTACGGAGCAATTGCCGCTTATTATGGGTGCAATCGTGGCCATTGTTATGGGGATGGCGTTAACCGGGCCTATTTCAAGCGCGGCGCTGGCTATGACTCTGGGGCTCTCGGGCATAGCGGCCGGTGCCGCTGTGGCCGGATGTGCCGCTAACATGGTGGGCTTTGCGGTGTCCAGCTACCGTGAAAATAAAGCAAGCGGGCTTGTTTCTCAAGGAATTGGGACTTCTATGCTCCAACTCCCAAACATAATAAAAAACCCGCGCATTTGGATACCCCCTATTATTGCCAGTGCAATAGCCGGGGCCACATCTGCGGCGGTTTTTGGAATGGAAAATATACCGGAAGGTGCCGGGATGGGAACATCCGGGCTGGTAGGCCAGTTTGGGACTTTTACGGCGATGGGCTTTACCTGGGGGGTGCTGGGTCAGGTTGCACTTGTTCACTTTCTTCTGCCGGCTGCAGTAAGCTTGGCGGCATCGGAGTTTATGCGTAAGAAGGGGTGGATTAAGTTTGGGGATATGAGTTTGAGTGGGTAACATATTATAGTGCAATCAATAATAGGGATTTAATCTTTGTCAAGGGTCTTGCGAAAGATATTTTGAGTTTGGGCAAAAAAATAACCCAGAGCGGTTGATTGCTCTGGGCTGTCGGGGTTTACTGTTCATAATCTCAATAATTACGCTGTGGGGCTTTGGGGTTCGCTTTGGGGTTCGCTGTACGGCTACTTATACTGCCGCTGTTGGTGGTGTAACTCCTATCTGATTCAAACAAGCCTCAAGTGCAACAATGGCTTGTTGATACTGTACCTTTAGCGCATCTTCACTGCCTTTTCCAACTATAGTAAGGTACAGTGCAAAAGCACCGCCAGGGTTCCCACTCTTCGATGCCATAGCGCCCTGTATCGCGCCGCCGATAGCACCCCCTAGCACTCCAGAAAGAGCAGAGCCTTTTGTTTCACTTTCTCTGATAAAAAAGGCATTAGCCTTAGTACCTTTCGGCCTATGCTCATTAAGCACTTTATTAAGTTTCTCAATTTCAACAGGTTGCGCTGTTTCAAAATCAATGCATAGTTGACTGCCGAAAATCATCAAAGAGCTGGCAGTTGCCTTTACTGGAAAACCTAAAACAGTCCCATGTGCGCTGATTTTTTTGCCCGCTCCTTCCAAGCCCAATCCAGCCTGTTCAGCGATTACTTTAAGTAGTTCGTTTGGTTTCATCTTCAAATCTCCTTTATAATATAAATTTAGCAGTCTGCACGTTGCAGACAAGCCCTGCAACACCTAACATTTGCACCATGATTACAAATCAAAATTACTCTAATCGTTTTTAGTAACAAGCCGCTTTTTGGCATTATTTACTGCATCTATCCATTCTTGTCTGCATCTGCCCTTTACGTCTAATACCACAGCCATATCGCCAGTCACAGTCATTACAAGTGCTTTGAGCGGGCCTTTTTTCTTTATTTCTATGTTCGTGATTTCATCAAGGCAGTACGAAACTCTTATCTGCTTCTGACGCGGAAACAGCCATCTCATAAACACTGGGGTAGCACGGTTAGTCATGCGAATCGTTGTGACCGGGTCGCCAAGCCAAAATATTCGCTGGTTGGTTAAAATCAATATGCTACTTTGTGTTACCACTGTATCGCCAAAAGGAGTTAAACTACACTTAGTCTTTTTTATGAGCTTTTCATTTTGTTGCTCTTTCAGATTAAAATTGCAAATGGGGCATAACGCGGGTACACTTTCACTTTTCGATTTTTCGCCGCACAGCGGGCAGATAGTTTTAATTTTTGTCATAACAATTTTCCCCTCAAAATATAAATTATCAACGATAAATTATACCATTTTCATTGTATCAAGGTCAACGTGAAATCGGGCGTTTGGATGGAGGGGTTGATACAACAACACGATATTCAACGTCTTTTTATTTTATTGAATGCATAATGTACGCTACATGCTATATTTGTAGTAAGATGTTGCAAAGAAAATTTATGAGGAGTGCGGTTATGAATGTTTATGGGCTTGCTCACACAGATATTGATGTGGAATTTCTAAGAAACAACAGGATGGGTATTGAGGTTCATTCCCATCCGAGCAACTTAAAAAGTCCATATAATTTTGATGAATACCATCAAACCATATCAGAGCGTATAAAGGGAATGAAAGGAGTGTCCATGCATGGCGTAATAAATGATATGGCCTATACCTCGGGGGATGCACTAATTGTCGAAGCAACAGCAAAACGTTTCGCCGAGTCTGTTTATGCCGCATCGTTTCACGGTATCAACAGTTTAATTTTTCATTCTTCATATAGAACATATCATGCAATAAATAAGCCGCTTGTTGACTGGTATATCAAAACATCAATCTAATTTTGGAAGGATTTTGAAAAGCATATTCCTAATGAAATGACAGTCTTGTTGGAAAACTTTGAAGATGAAGACCCTGAATTGATGGCTCAAATTTTACAGGGTATAGATAGCCCCAAGATTCGTTGTTGTTTTGACATAGGACATGCTCATGCTTATTCGTCTGTACCCCTTGAACGGTGGATTATTGTCTTAGGAAAATTTATCAAGCATGTTCATATAAATGACAACGACGGAAAACGCGACTTGCATTTGCCTCTTGGAGAGGGTTCTGTTCCCCTTTTGAATATTATTAATAATATTTTAGAATATGTAGATAAGGAAATACCTTTTACTTTAGAGTGTAATATCCCCTCATCAGTAGATTGGTTAAGGGTTAATAACCTTATTCAATGAAGGTTGAAAATAAGAATTTTCTTCAAAAATCAGAACCTAAACGCGAAACCTATACAGCCGCGTTTAGGTTCTGATTTCGTGTGTGTGTGCCATATTCAGGGTGCAAACGACAGCGAGATATTTTTGTTAGTGTACCATTTTATGATGCAGATTCATCTGAAAACAGTACACTGGCAACCTAAAAATCCCAGAATACAGGGGCTATTCAGCCCCATCCGCGATTGTATCAAAGTTACCGTCCAACAAGGCGTTTGAACGTCAGGGTTAAGACAATAACTCGGCTATAAATGCCGACAAGCGAAAGGGTGCATGTTTGCACCCTTTTTCAATACCCTTATTTTACAAGCCTCATTCGCTTACAGCTTATTA
>Ga0123355_10006281_pt1 | contig 17566 bp, 9 predicted proteins | sample TergutEmb28metaG_3_FD_89872 | JGI IMG/M metagenome (GOLD analysis project Ga0123355, IMG submission 89872) | Embiratermes neotenicus P1 segment gut microbial communities from Petit-Saut dam, French Guiana - Emb289 P1 | ecosystem: Host-associated > Arthropoda: Insects > Digestive system > Gut ...
ACGTTTCTATTGTATCACCACATTGGTTGTGTGTTCTTGTTTCGATGTGTGTTGGATTGAGTTGTGGTGGTATTCGTGTTGCAGGCTGAAGCCTGCCACACGGATACCACCCCAACTCACTCCAACACACATCGAAACAAGAACACACAACCAATGTGGTGATACAATAGAAACGTCGCAAGCTCCTGATGATGGATGTATTAATGTCCGAAACATGTTGAGCATAGAAGAAGTGAAATAGAAACTTAATAAACTGTGACATCTGATTGGTCTTTTATTCTTCAACTATCACAATGATGCACGGTCCAGTGTACATAAGATTTACGTCATCATGTCTTTCTCCTTCTGTCGATTGAGCGAGTGAGGCCTAGTCGCAGCAGACGCTAAGTGACGAAACGTCTGCTGGAAACGGAAATAAAGGCGCCTTAAGCGCGAGAACCACACTGCTTGGCAAGACGACGTGTATGTCAAGTGAAACAGCCCTTCGGTTGATATAACCATGCATGATTATAAGCTCTCACGGCGGTATTGATGAAGATTTCAGTTTTGAAATTATATATACCAGCGTTTCGGAGGCGTTTGCTGCCTCCATGCTCAATGTGATGCAGGTAGGGATAAGTGTTTAAGTGCCATCGTTTTGGTGGTGGTTGTTGCCTCTATGTTGAGGATGGTGCAGTTAGATCTGTGTTAAGTGCCATCGTTTCGGAGTATCGTGCTGTCTCCATAATAATTGTGACGCAAGCTTGTTTTGCTATCCTGAGAGTGGAGGCAGAAACTCCTCCGTTACATTGGCACGTATGGCGCAGTCTACAAGGCTGGAATCTCATGTATAAAAACTAAAAACTCATTCACTCACATAACAACAATATTAGAATACCAGTAAAATAACGCCTCTAACAAAATATAATGACTACTTTGCTTTTTGTTTAGGACTTTTCGTTTAATGGATAACTAAATACATTAACACCCGTCTGCCTAATAGTGTAGTCGAACTTTTATAAAGCCGCAAAGTTTCCCCGACTTTTCATACGCAGAACGATGCAGATTCACTGCGGAAGAAGAGATATAGACACCGTGTCATAGCTGTGGCCTGCATCCAGTTACATAAAAGGAAAATGCTCACAAACAAAACGACCGCTCCAGGGCTATCATTTCACGGCCTTAAGCTCCGTGGCACTGCGGCTTTGGGGTTTCCGGTTTCCTGGACTACCAACGCGTGTGCAGTGAAGCCAGAATACCTTTGCTCTTGCATAATGGGGCATCAGCTGCTCGTCTACTTGATGACGTGAATTTGTTATTACTTACTGTAAAGAAAAACAAAGAAGCTTTAGTAGTCGCTGGTGTGGAAGGTGGAAATAAAGGTGAAAGAATGAAGGACATGTTCATGTCATTTTAACAGTGAGAGGGACAAATTCACAGCGTGAAGATAACTAAGAGGGGTTTTGGAAAGTGTGGAAATTTTAAATATTTGGGAAAGACACTAACGAACAAGTACTGGAAGCATGAAGGATTTAGATCAGATTAGATTCAAGGAACGCCTCCTAATATTCGATGCAAATTCTTTTGCCTCCTGATTTGATATCTAAAATATTAATATTAAAGTATACTGAAATGTAATTTTGCCTGTTGTGTTATATTAGTGCGATGTTGGCCCGTCACGATAAGGGAAGAACGGAGGCTGGGGTACTTGGCACTAGGGTCTTTATAAAAATGTATGAATCTAAGCGGGAGAAAGTTACAGAGTACCGGAGAAACTTGCGTATTGAGGACTTTCATGATCTGTATAATTAACTTTTCGGGTGAACAGATCAGATCAGATCAGATCAGATCAAGAAGAATGACATGCGCGGCGCGTGTAGCATGTATGGAAGGGAGTAGAGAAATGGGTGCAAGGTTCTGTTATGAAAAAATGAAGGGGCTACATGTAAGATTTAGGCATAGATTGAAGGGCCTGAACTGGATTGATATTGCTCAGGATAGGACAGGTAGCGGTCTTTTGTGAATGCGGCTGTGAACTTTCGGTTTCCATTAAATTTGACAAAGTTCTTGACAGAACGAGAAACTGTTAGCTTCTGAAGAAAGGTGAAGCTAAGTGAAGTTAATCATAACATGTATGTATGTGTATATGTGTGTGTGTATGTATGTATGTATGTATGTGTGTATGTATGTATGTGTGTATGTATGTATGTGTGTGTGTGTATGTATGTGTGTGTATGTATGTATGTGTGTATGTATGTGTGTGTGTGTGTATTTGTGGATGTATGTGTGTAGGTATTTATACCCTGGGTTTGCATTGTGGACGGTAGTGTGTTCTGTCGACTCCATGAGAGTCTCCCAGCCCTCGCATTATATCAGATAGTACTGCATATATATATATATATATATATATATATATAAAATTGTGTTGTGAGACGAGGAGTTTTTCTCCGTATGGCGCTGCAGGTCAAGGACAGCCGCAGCCTTCCTTCTTTCGGGTTTCTGAATTTTTTTGCAGACATTTGATCGACCTGTCGCGACATCTCCGGTCACAGAAAATAACAGTGACACAAACACGAATGCATTAATATAAATTCTGTGTGAGGTTAGAACCCGTGACCACGTTGTTCGATCGGCAGAAGTCATCATGTGCAACTGACTGCGTGGTCACTGACCGGAATGGGACGTAGTGGGGCGCCGGAGAAAACAGCATTGTGAGGGGCTTTGTAATGTGCTGCTTTAGTTATGTAGCAACAGAGTGATCAAATGAAAGGGGCATGCAGTAGACATGGAACATAGAGTTCATGAATGGGGCGAGAAATTCGTGTATAATTTTAGCCAGAAATCCGAAAGGTCTACGTCACTCTGGAGACGGGAGATGGGAACATAAAATACAGAATCCAGTAAGGGAATGTGAAGGTTTAGACTATATAAATATATGTTTCTCAGGATAGGGTTCAGAGGTGGGCTATTTTTGGCAAGTTCCAATCAGGCGCGGCATGTTTGTGTAGTAACTGCAGAAGGACTGCTCCGCCGAGTTTGCTTTCGTACGTATATGCAGTTTTCAAAACAAAGCTCTCGTTTGCAGGAAGTTTACCTGCCCCTGTAACACTGTATGCATGGATCTTTGAATGCGTCTCTGATTTCTGCAGATAGGGAAAGTGTCGGCGTCGAGACCGGATACTGAATGGTTTGCTTAATTAGCCTTCAGTAAGGCTGCTTACGTCGTGTTCTGAGGACGATAATAGCGTTGATGGAGGTGATGAATGATAAATTACTGTAGAAGAAGTGAGGAATCAGGTCTCACTTAAAACATGCATGTTTATAAAAGGGAAAGGCTTTTGAATAACTTAGTCATGAGATGCTGTTCGGAGTTTGAGCGATCTTTAAAGGTAGGCGTGAAAGTGATGGTCTGTTTAACGATCGATACTACTGAGAGTCTCAATGGAGGTGTGATGTCTCCAATATCATACTTGGATTTGGATTTACTTGGTGGTTACATGAGTGCTAATTGCAACTTTTTTACTGAAAAGTAAAATGACAAGAAATTATGTCATTATTTTGTAAACTGAATTTAAAGTAGAAAATGTATGTTCAAACACTTTATCTTTGATATCGAGCATCGCTATACAACTGTCTACGGTTGTGTTCGTAGACAGTTTATTTCTGCTAATATTAACTGAGTGTAATGATTAGTTATTTCGGCCGAAGAGACTCACTGGCAACACCGGGAAGTCAAAATCGCTAAAACAATTTATGTATCACTCCAGTTTCCACTTAGCGTAAAGGAAACAACACGTTAAACCTTTTACTCGTTTAGTGAATAACCAACTAGAAAAGTCAACTGTTGAAGTCTCTGATACAAGCCGAAAGCTGAATCGTAACCTTCTGCCAGTTTATTCTCTTCACATCCTCTCAGTCTGTTTTTCATGGGGTTATTTCTTCCTTGTTTTTTCCAACTCCCACTTGACTTACGAATTGTATGTGCTATTCAATGACGCTATCAGTTTCTGAGATTGTGTGGCGTCGGTGATGGCTGGATGAATTAGTATGGAACATTGGCGGAATAAGACTGATGAGAGAAAACCGACGTACTTAGAGTGAAACCTGTCCCAGTGCCACCTTTCCCACTATAGGTCTCATATGGCCTGCCCTGGCATCGCACCTGGGCCTCCGCATTTGAGAGGCCAGTGAGTAATGACTGCCTGCGCCATGTCACTTCCCGCTGTCTTCGAAGAAGCAGCAGCTCGAATAATGTCTATACTTCAGACCCTACGTACTTCATTACTTTCAGCCTAAGTTCATTGGAGTGGAGAACAGGTGGCAAGATTTCATGGGAGAGAGATAAAATGCTAGCTGTTTCTACGGCAGCTAAACACACAAAACATGTCATCGCCTTTACAAAATACTGATGCTTGCGTAAACAAATCAATAAAGTTGTCGCAGGTTAATGTCGGCGCTTGTGTTGCGTACAAGAACTGAGATAAGAGTATGTCTTTAAAATCTTTATCTCAAGATATATTTGTACACTAAAACTGTTGTTTAATTCTGAATTTTGTTTAGAACTCTACTATTGAAAAAAAAAAAATAAGGATAATAAGGTAGCTAGTTACAAGAACAGAGCTTAGAATCATCCATATTTGAGTTACAGTGCAAGTAGCTGATCCTTTTCCATGCAGTGTTCGTCGTTTTGTCTGAAACTGACACACTGATGGAATTTAAACTCCATTCACTTAAGGATTATTGCCTGATGAAAACGTTCACGTTTCATACACGTACCGCCTAATTATCTTTATTGCCGACGTCGGTGTTGGGCGCGCCGTGCTGTGAAAATGTCTGGGACATTTGTTTTAACTGGAAGCAAAATAACCATACCAAGATAGGACTTCGTAACTTGAAATGCTTTGTCCCTAATCCTAACACTAGATCAGTGATTTGGTCTTTAGAGATATCTGGAATAAATTAGACACGTATCTTGCTTGGGTCAGTGAATTCAATATCGTGCAGTCATGTGCTTGCTTGATGACTCGGATCCGAGGCGTTGGAAAGCTCCAGAAACGCTATTATTGGGCAGTCCAGAGTAAGCCTGGTGCTGGAATTGGGAATCGATATTCAATCTTGTATTCGGTGTACTGGAAGAAGGAAGAAAAATGGTTACATGGATGTGTATATATAGGTCTATATGAGTGCACGAAATGTTGGCAACATAAGGGAGTTTGAGGAGGAAGTGCGAATGGAGTATGTGTGAGAGATGTATTAAGCAGGTCTAACTAAAGAGCCTTAGGAGAAGGATCTGTTGATCTTTCTGTAACTTTCTGTCTTTCGTTGGTTCTGTGTAAGTTTTTCAACGAAAATGTGACCCAAGTTGTTCATAAAAGGCATTATAGGCTCGTATAATTCAAGGGTCTACCCCACTTTGCCGACGTAAATGGCTATACATGCTTAACTTTTTTCGCCCCCCAGGAAAATAATACGCACGAGGGACTAGATTCTGTCCCGGAACAGGATGAAAAGTATGTAAGTTTTTACGTCGACTTCTTTGGGGATATTTAGTGTCGCATTTAATATATTTGGTCGAATGTAGCGAATATCGAATTTTGAGAATAGCCTACTTTCATTTAAACTAAAGATTTGTTCTTGGGCGAGATGGTAAATTGAACTGTGATGTACGATTTATCTTGCACATAAAAGGGTTCTGTATATTTGTGAAGAACTTGAGAGACGTGATAAACTAAAATGAAAAGAAATGCGTACTAATATTTTAGGGCCGAAATTTTCTAAGGTCAGATTGTACGATTATTACATTATGGCGTTTTGAGTCGTAATATAAGATAGCAGTTGGGTGCAGACGAAATACATGTCCATGATCCTTATTCAAATTTCAATTTTTAGCTTACAGAGTTGTAACAAAGAGGTGTACAAATACCGGGCGCCGGTCGCCATTGTCGACTAAATTTTGTTCGTCGGCAACTAATGTTTATAGATTTTGAGTATGTAATTTGCTTTCTACCACCGTTTCGGGCTCCTAGAATTTTGAGGTGGCTCCCAGATTTCTGTAAAATTTGTACACCCCAGTTGTGGCAGATAATTTATTAGTGGTTCAGTTTAATTCAGCTAAGTTGCTTAAATCAAATACTGCAATAATTTCGGGCAGGGTAAAATTAAGGGCCGAAATTGAACTTAACAGAATTGATGGTAATGGAAGCTAGTGCGATAAGAAAGACACATAGATTTATATATCAATAACTAATACAAAGAAAAAGGCAACGTTCAAATGGAAGGAAATTAAATATTGAAATATAGACAGAAATTTACACTGAAAGGAATAAAAACAAACGAGGTGAATGTTTGGAATTTTTATACTAAAGCATTAGAAATAATTGTATTTTACACTGTAATAACTGAAGGGTTTAATTGGCGAAACTAAAATGAGTGAAACTGAAATTACTGTATAGAGCAATGAGTAAAGAATGTACTATATGTATATGAGACACAGCTAATACGTGAACATTGCAACGGTTCTAAACAGAGCATTTTGTTCTTCCATAAACTTGGGACCTGTTATCTGCCGCATATAGACTGATTCAGTGAGATATTTTTAGAACCTATTTTCAGCAATGAAAATCCATTTGATACATATTTGTGCCTAATGAGGTACTTCGATTTACAATACGTGCTTTAGTCTCAGATACGTCATTAGGCGCATTTGCTCTGTCGCGTAAAGCTCGTGTTCATCATGCGTGCCCGTCTGTCCACAAGTATCAACGCTGTTCTCACTGGAAAGATTTATGTGAAATTTGGTATTGGAGTCCTTTATGAAAGTTTATTTTAAATTGGGAAAAACTTTCGGGAATTTTACGTGAATACTTACATACGCTTTGTTGCTACCGGCGACACAGTCGCCATAAATTCGCTCTCTACTAGTCCAATGGTATCATTCTTTTGGAGTAGCTGAGGAGTACGCGAAAGCGCTAAAATGTTGCTTTGTTCGTAAATTGCTTATCTTGTTAAGTATTAGAGATGTATCTCGTACACGTTACACCGGTCGATACGATCGTGCCCTCTTCAGGCATGATGGGAAAATTATTGAGAAAGCAGTGCTGTGATGTTCTTAACAGTATTGACCTAAAAAATGAGAGCGAAAATTGATTTCTGTACGAGTTCTTTTTATATAGATTTTAGAAGAGGTTAAAGGTTAATAATATTCTAATACACCAATCAATTTTGGTTTAGAATTTTGGATAACCTTTTTTAGTTGCTTTCGCAAAATTGCGAAAAGCGACTATTATCTTCATGTCTGTCTGTCCGCCTGCATGGAAGAACTAGGCTCCCACTGGACGGATTTTCATGAAATTTGACGTTTGAGTATTTCTCGAAAATTTATGGAGAAAAGTCAAGATTCATTAAAATCGTACAAGAATAACGGGCACTTTGCGTGAAGAACAGTATAAATTTTTTTATTATTTCTCGCTCAGTTCCTTAAAATGAGAAATGTTTTAGAGAAAAGTTGTAGAAAAAATCGAAACATATTTTATGCTCAGTATTTTTTTTTTTAAATCGTGCCATTTGTGAGATAACGTGGAAAAATATTGTAGAGCCGGGCAGGCCACGGAAGACAATATGGTGAATGCGCTTTGCGTGCTGTTTACTTCAGGCTACAAACACACTCTTACTTTATGTAATGATTATTGCTTTTCCACTGCAACAATGGTTGCACTAATTTGCCTCAATATTGCGTTATGCTTACATTGCCTGTCTTGTTTTGAAGAAGGTTAGTGCTTTGCATTGTCAGCAGTTTCTTTCCGCATACCCGAAGACCATACGATCGTGTCGAAAAGCATGACGTGTATACGATACGTTTTTAATGTTTAATAAAATGATTCCTTATTCTGTAACAGAGAGTTGAATTTTAATGCAAATTAATGCTAAAGGATTAAACGTATTTCTCACATGTCAGAACGTAGATGAAGTCAGAGTAATTTCCAGACCATCTCACGTAGTGCCAGTGATCTAGGTGAGCCGGAAGCAAAGAAAATCACACCAAGTTAGAAAAATAGGTAACGCAATGTATTGAAAACCCATTTATAGTTTCTGTGAATTATGAACAATGCTTCTCCTCTCCATGCGCTGGAGGGCCTGACTGGGCAAATCTGTCGATATTAGTCAGGCCAACATTAATGGTCCATTCATCGAAGCGGAGTCAACATTTGCCTGCGAATTGCTGCCGTGGGCAACATCCCGTATATTGACCACAGAGAATTCCGGACGCTGGTTGAAGGTATAAAATTCGATAATGATATGGTTATCGTAGAGATGGGTGCAGGGAATTCTACACATTGGGAGGGCTGATAGTTGAGGAATGGTAGATACTTCTGTTGGTGTGGGCATATCAGCTATCTCTCTTTATTAGGTCCTTAATTAACAACATGCAATATAAGATAACGCAAGGCCCCACAGGAATTTCCCGGGGTTCATGAGTCGCTGCTGGACGGAATAATCTAGATATGTGTAATTCGGCTGTTTAAGTTTGTAGGCAGGTACGTGAATTAAACGATGAATGGCTATTCTAGCAATTCCGACGGTTTCCCATCTAAATCCTTTTTAAGTTTGAATGCGGGAATATGGCGTTTTGTGTCTTTCGTGAGTATCGTTTTACGGCCTCATCGCAAGAGAATTCTTGTATTTCAAGGGAATTGTAACTTATTAAGTTTTTGACTAATTGGAAGCACTTTTTTTAATGAGAAAACCATTTCGGTATTTACAGGTCACTTTCATTAGATTTCACTTTATTGGGCAGTAAACATGCTGACGACAGCCAGTTTACTTTAATGCTCGCCTCTGTATGTGCGCTTTCGAAATCCAATAATTTATTAGAATCACAAATTATGAAGGGGTGGTTATAAGGGGTAGTTAGAAAATACATAAAAATTTTATTCGAACAACCGGAATGGAACAAAACACTTAAGTACCTCAGCGTGAATAGGACAGTAATATTAAAGTGGATATATAGGCGTAAGATGTGAGGATGCATACTAGATTTAGGCTATCTACTTCTGTGTGGGATACAGTGGCAGATTCTTGCGTACACGATGTTGAGCCTGCCAGTTGCACAAAACACAAATTGACTATAACGTTTTCAAGAAGTAGGCCTACCCTTGTGTATTCAAGTTTACTACCATCGTGATTTTGATGTTTTGCTGACCGTGCATCTCAGTATAATCTTAGTAATTAACCAACTTAATGCACAAATTCTTGTTTTATAAAAAGATTATTATATGCCTGTACATGTTTCGAGCACTATGTGCTCATCATCAGGAGGTCAAAATTGTATTATACAGCATCTGGTATCATCACACCTGTAGGTGGTCGTCCCGTGCACAGGTTGAGAGAGGACTCTCCTCAACCTGTGTACGGGACAGCCACCTACAGGTGTGACGATACCGATGGTGTATAATACAGTTTTGACCTCCTGATGATGAGCACATAGTGCTCGAAACATGCAGAGGCATATAATAAACCTATTATAAAACAAGAATGTTTGCATTAAGTTGGTTAATTACTATGATTACCATCGTCATATTATGGTAACCCGTACGAACGCTCAGTACCGGGACAAGCCACTTGTTGGCGGTCACTTTTTGCTAGGCGCATCGTCATTTCCTCGGTTTACGAATGTCATCTGACGATTCGTTCGCCGCTAGACTCAGTGGAATTTTCTGTGGCCAATTCAGTGCTGCAGCCCCTCACTTTGATAATTGGAGTTGAAATTAGATTTGACAAAGGAGGTACATTCATCTGCCCCAGCTGGAACTTACGAAGACTCATCTAGATGGGGATCTATAAATCTTGGAAGTAGTGCAGTTAATTTTATCGAGAAGAATTTATATCTATCTGAAATATCATAATTTCAGATTTAGCTTAATAATTATAAACAGTTACAATGATCCAGCAAAGCACAATGCTTGAACTGATGGTGTAGTCATGCTCACTAATTCAAGCCGCTGAATTAACAGGTACTTCAACAGCTTTATACCTGATCTTATTCTCGAATTCTTTAGCAATTTGTGACAACCCAATTCTTTCCGTTTACGACATTCCAGCAAACCCCTTTCATGGACCGAGACGGCGAGGAAATCAGATTCACGGCTCCCCAGAGAACAGCCGCTCGGTGGAGGAAATACGTACGGTGTCTGTGTCGGATTGAGACCGAGAAAGATTCGTGTAAATGCAGACATTTGTGTTTATCGGGTTTATTATCCTGCTGCCAGAGTGTCAGACTGACTTCTTGAGAGGCTGCAAGCCTTTCAGTTTGTTTCAGTCTCGGCTGTATGAAGAAGGGTATTGAATTGCTCGAGCTCATAATGAAAATAATGTACATCAGACCACATATACTTGGAAAATTAAAGGTAAAGGTAAAGAAGTCCCGTTACAGGCCTGGAGTGGCCCACAGGGTTCCAGGAGGTTAAGGTTCCCAGATTTCATGACAACGGCACAGGATGATGGTAAGGTTGTCAGCCTTACGCACCGGCCGCCTTTACCCCCAGGAAATATTCCTGGTACTCATTTCTGTTAGAGTATGAGTGGATCCCAGGGCCATAGTGCGATCGGAAGGATTTTATGTCATTGAAAAATTCCAATGACACCAGCTGGGATCAAACCAGCTACCTTCTGAACTTGGAAAAGTAGGGTATGCATTAGACCAAACAAACTTGAAAAAGTAGGCTATTTATTGGACAAAATAAACTTGAAAAAAATGGGCTGTATCTTAGACCAAATAAATCTGGAAATTAGGCTATGTATTAGACCAAATGAACTTGGAAAAATAGGCTATGCGTCAGAATAAATAAAATGGTAAAATAGGTTATGAAAAGTTTTCCCATAGTCATTCTGCAAGATGTGAAACACCAAGTTTGGTGGCCGAGCTATATGCGGAGCTCTTGCAGCTCTCTTTTGTTTGCCGTTGGACTACTATGACTACTCTCACTGCTGTTACCCTATTTAATTTTACCGCTGAAAGGTATTGCTTACACATAAACATGTAAAATTCTTCCAAAACTCTTTGATTCCCTCAAATGTAATCTTCCCTACAGATTACGCGACTAAGGTTTTATGTGCAATTATTTTATCTTTCATGGGTTCTTAATGCCTCGGTATTTCATCCCCCATAATTTGATTGTTATAATAATATTCGGCGAAGAGATTATTTTACGCATTTTGCACGCACAAATTTAAGAAGAATTTTTTTCACCTTCATGTATGCTATTTTTGATCCCAAATTTTATTGTGTTTTAATCCGGCATATTGCCTGGATACCTGCGGTCATTTCATACTGTATTTAGTGGTATAGAAGCCTGCTTTAAAATTTCTGTCCTTCTTCCCCTCCTTTACTAAACCTCGTGCATTTTACTGATGTCCGCTCGTATTGAAGGCTGCTTTGACTGGCCTCCGGGTGTAGTGATAGAAGGAGAATCTTCCTTCAGAAACGCTGGCAATGATACTAATTCTTGCACAAAAATTGTATGTAGTCCGTAGAGATAGCTGTGGTCGGTGGTTGCAGAGTTGCTGCCATCGCATGAGGCTGTCCGTCGGGCCAGTAACAAAGTTTTTGCAGTTCGCCAATACGACTTGGAGTGCTTCAGACTCTCCCACAGGGAGTGTGCGCAGTGTATTGCCAATGCGTGCAGTAAACGTGCTGTCTGTGATCCTCGGACGTACATTTACAAAGCAAACCACAGTCCTACGCACTTCAAAAAATACTGCCACCTAAGCTTAGGAACGAAATTTGCGTTTCTCTAAACGTGCATGTACGTGTACAGGATGTCTGGACTGTACAGTGAGGATGATATAATTCGGAGCGCACACCGAATGACTAGGCATAATCTAATATAAAAGAACTTGACGAGTACGTACTTTGGTGGATATGGAGTTGGTGGGTTACCGAAGATAATGTGACTTCCCCTTACCTGGAGTGGCATGGCGGACACAGTCTGTTTTGGCGAAAATTGAAGACAACGTGGTAGGCAGGAACTGAAGTAATTTGCTTGGCGATATTTATTTTCAGGTCTTAAGTAGTGAGATGTTTGATTTTAAAAGCTCTACATCCTTCAGCAGATGTCACAGAAAGAACTCCGGTAGATGTAATTTTAATCCTTAAATTTAACTCTTGATTTTCGTTTGTCAATTCGGAGCGTCGTCTGAGCGAAACGCGATGTTGAAGGGAAATTGCGTCTGCTGAATATGGCGTTGTATTTTATGTACTGATAAAATATCATAAACTTAAATCAAACAATGCTCACTAATAGAAATCACAAGTTGAAACTTTAAGCCACAAGCTTAATTAGTTTATTAGATATTATTTAATATCAGTATTTGATTTTGAAGTTGCAGTGTATGATGGGAGTGGGACGTAGTTTCACCACTAATGCACGTAATAATGAGGTAAAAATTAGGAACATACCCTATGCTAACTAACTGAATGACGTGTAGGGAGTAGAATTATAGCTTCATTAACCAACCCAGGTGGAAGAGCCGTAGGTATTTGACGGGGCTGGATGGCCGCTAGAGTCTGTCTCGGCATAGTGATGGCGAGAAGTACTGTTCACGGTGGGAAAATAATGCCAGCTTTTCGGTCGAGCAGCCCATAGCCTAGTTATTGTATCGACTGAGCTGTCAAGATTACAATAATAATTAGGCAGGTTGAGCAATTCTTATGAAAGTAACATATTCAGACTACAGAAAGTTGTGGTGAATGACGCAAATATGATAAGAAACTTACGGAAAATATTTATATTCTCCAGGGTGACGTAAGGCGTATCTTTATAGGGAGTGCCTTGCTGTGGTAAGTATTGATACCGTGCAAATTTAACAGTGTCTTTATCGATCTTTATCGTTGCACCGTGCATTTTGTAGTTTATTTAAGTGACATATCAACAGATGCACATACATAGTCTTTAATAATCCAATATTTACATTTAAACACTTAATACGCTCCTACATGTTTCGATCATACGATCATCCTCAGGGAGCAAACTTTGTTCCTTGCTAAAGTTAGAGTTACAGTAACTTTAACAAGGAACAAAGTTTGCTCCCTGAGGATGATCGTATGATCGAAATAGTACGAGCGTTTTAGGTGTTTTAATATAGATTTTAGATTACAAAAGACTATATATGTGCATTCGTTGGTGTGTTACTTAAATAAATTTAACACAGTGTATTGAAGTACCATCTAGATCACTTTGCAGCATGAAATTCATGTAAATATGTAAGCGCACTTCAGGTGTTGGAATGGTGGTTTCAGAAGAACAGGTTTGTTAGGAGAATAATACCGAAAGGTGTTTTATGGTACTGCGGAGTTCCATGACGCATTCACATATTTCTCTTATAGCCTTGTGGTTTGTGGACTGCGATAGTGTAGTCGGTATAACAACTTGCTGTGGGCTGGACGGTTCAGGGATCGAATCTTGATAGGAGCAGGATTTCCTGCACGCGTCCAGAATTGCCGTGGAGTCTGTCCAGCCTGCTATGCAAAGGGTTCGGGTCATGCCTGTGGTTAAAGCGGCCGGGGCGTGGTGTTAATCATCCATCCCCACCTGGCGCCGATGTTTAAGAATGAGTATAGCTATACCTTTATTCTTCTGTGGGCCTTCATATCAGATTATAGGGTGAAATTAATCTTTACCTGCTTCTTTTTAGCATATTATTATTATTATTATCCGTTTGTATGTGGCCGGTCTCTTGCTGGATTCACATTTCAGTTCACAAACCAAGAGTGTACGCCAGTTCTGTCTTTGCAGTTGTGCGATTTCGCTTCATTCATAGCTGGGCTACGCAGCCAATCACAAATTTATGCGTTTTAAAATAGACTTACGTTGAGTTTTGTTTGATTTTCAGTAAAATTCCATTACCTGTATGCTGACAGAATCTAATCCTGCAGTGGTGATGATTGGCCAGATTCCTTGCAACATCCCCATGTAATCGACATAATTCCTTCTTTGTAATGAATGCAGCGTCTATCTCAATGGAATTTCTTCACCCTGCGGATGGAAAAAGCACTTTTGGGCCCGGAAGTCGTTAGAAACTTACGATATACGTGATGTCTAAACCCAGAAGTATATCGGCTGTTCAGTAGCCTTCGTGAATGTATAGAACCCAGTAGATGCTGGCACTTAATGTTTTTAACTTGTAAGTTTACTCCGTTTGAGTCCAGTGTCAATTAACCATAATTTGCCTTTCAGTACACATCTTGTGCACTTATGATATTCATTTACTTATGTCGCGATGCCTCGAACGATGGCTTATTGAAATCGAAACGCACGATAAATGTGTAACACGCTTGTTAAATTGATGAACTTAAATACATTCTTAGGTATTTCGCTTACTTCCATGGTTGCGGCCGCCCCTTCTGCATTGTTTTTAATGCTGTATGCTGCAAGATGTGGCTTCCATGTTGTAAGTAACGTAGCCATGAAGCTTATACATATTTCATTGTTTGGCACGCCAAGCAGTAGGTCTGACACTATATTGCTTCGATTTTTTTTTATTTCCTTTTGCTGTTTGTAGCAAGTGAGAACAAAGTTCCGGATGCCAGAGATCTGTGAATTATGTTCAGTTGCATACCGTGCGGAAACTGACTGGCGTGTGGGGCGTTCTGAAGAAGAAACACGCGTCTTTTCAAGTTTCTACTTGGTCAGAGTATCTGATAATAGACTACGTGTTACTGTAGAATTATAACACTGAAGCAGCCGAACCCAAAGTGACCACACGGTAATGAGGCATATACAGGAGCAAGTAGTCTAACAGTGAATACCAGTAAGGGTGTAAAGTGGTTAATGGAAGGTTTTTGGTAGCAATGTTTCGACACAATGTAAATATTTTCTCTGCTACAGTTTCCCTGTGGCCCTTCGGCCCAACGCGGGCCATGGCCTCCCCATTCTTGAGGTTTCTAGATCACACACAACGACGCATCACAGTCGGTAGAACTCCTCTGTACGAGTGATCAGCTCGTCACAGAGACCTCTATCTGACAACACGCAACACTCACAATAAACAGACATCCATTCCACTGGTGGGATTCGAACTCACAATGTCAACAGGCGAGCGGCCGCAGACCTACGCCTTAGACCGCGTGGCTACTGGGACCGGCCTCTGCTACAATACTCTGCCTATTTGGTCACTAATGCAGTCAAAGAAGAGCGCACAGATTTTTTTGCAGTGTGAGCGCTTGCACTCTTTGCTGAAACGAGGACGTAGGTTTTGTCGCAATCGTTCAGACTTTACAAAATGCTTTCAGAACGGTGATACATGTCAGTGTCATTGTAGGGTGTAAGACAACATGGGCACACACGAACGGTAACACCATGTAATGGCATTTTATGTCTTAGCTTGATAGACCTCTTTTGTGCATCCACCAAGCTTTCTGTTAAACAGAAGGAATGCGAGTCTTATTCTTCATCGTGCGTCCCATGAAGGTAACCAGTTCACAGAATTTCGCCTTATCTCACGATCTGTGTCGTAGATCTTATGAATCCCGGTTATCTTGTGTGGATACAGTGGAGCATGTGTCTCATGCTTGTTCTATTATTATCTAGTATGGAAAGTGGCTCTCGTAAATTTTTCACGATCTTATAAATCGTCGAATTTAGATAAAATTTCTTTTGAACCTGCATTTAGAGCATGCCAGAAGTGTAACGCACATAGCAAGTGACAGATCACTGATACATTCTCTGATAAACAGCGTCGGAGCGAGCTGGTGTTTACAACATAAAGAAGCCGACGTAAGTGGCTGGTGATAGTCTGCATATAAAATAATGGAGCCATGTAGAGGATATGGCAGTAGCACAGGAGACACTCGCTGTGGCAGACACTCGCAGTGACACAGAAGACACATCGCAGTGGCACAGAAGACACTCGCATTGCCGCAGAAGACACTCGCAGTGACACAGAAAACACATTGCAGTGCACAGAAGACACTCGCATTGCCGCAGAAGACACTCTCTGTGACACAGAAGACACTCGCAGTAGCACAGGAGACACTCACTGTGGCACAAAAGACACTCGCAGTGGCACAAAAACACATCACAGTGGCATAGAAGACACTCGCAGTGCCGCAGAAGGCACTCGCTGTGACACAGAAGACACTCGCTTTGGCACAGAAGACATTCGTATTGGCACAGAAGACGCAGTGCCGCAGAAGACAACCGCTGTGACACAGAAGACACTCATTTTGGCACATAATACACTCGTCGTGGCACAGCATACACTCGCAGTGGCACAGAAGACACTCGCAGTGGCACAACATACACTCGCGGTGGCACAGAAAACACTCGAAGTGGCACAGAAGACACTCGCGGTGGCACAGAAGACACTCGCAGTGGGACAGAAGACACTCGGTGTGGCACAGAAGACATTCGATGTAACACAGAAGACATTCGCTGTGGCGCAGAAGACACTCGCAGTGCCACATAAGACACATCGCAGTGGCACAGCATAAACTCGCAGTGGCACAGCATAAACTCGCAGTGGCACAGAAGACACATCGCAGTGGCACAGAAGACGCATCGCAGTGGCACAGAAGACACTCGCTGTGACACAGAAGACACAGCGCAGCTTCTTATTTGTTCATCTTCTGAACTACCATCGCTGGAGCAGACAACATTGTTCGAAAATTTATTTTATCGTGTGATGGTATCCAATACAAACATTTTTAGTTAAATTCCATGTGTGTTAGCTGTAAAGTGTGCGGCTTTCAACACTCGTAGATAACCAGAAGTGTGGTTTCTGATTCTGACATTTTGGAATTAAAAAATCTGTATTGCTCTTTACCGTGAATTTTGTATAGAATGTTAGTTGATTAGGAATGGATAACTGAAGTCTGTAGTGCAGACTGCCATGCGGAGGGCGTTGTTCAGTTTCGCAGAAATCAGTCAACACATCCAAAACTGGGAAGATGGGGAAAACATATACACACAGAGTGGTAATTTCATAACTCTTCCTTTTTCTTAAGGAAGGGATGTAGGCTAAGAAAACTTAATTAAATCCTCTTTACGCAAGTGCAAATAGACAGAGATGATTAAAATCCGGAAGATTTAACGAATCCTTTCATTAGCAGAATATATTTATTTAGTACTTAATTTTCGAGTTACTGTGCCTTTAAAGAAAGGATTTACGTCATAAAATGTTCAATTCGAGGCCCATAAAGAAAATTTAGTATAATTGTACCATATAATGTTGTCTTTAATATTAACAAAGGAATGTAGCACATGTTCAGAGAACTGTATTTCTTATTTTATGAACTGAATATAAAATAAATTTTCATAAAAGGTTTATCTAATTTACAGCTTAACTGTTTGCGGTTATCAGTGCACATTATGACGGTCGTTACAATGATAATAAAAATTTGGATTCAATTTAATAAAGCTCCAAATTATTAAGGCATTTACTAAGCAGCAGACCACCCACCCTTCCACACACACACACACACACCCAACCACCCACCCACCCACCCACCCACACACCCACCCACCTACCCACCCACCAACCCACCCACCTACCCACCTACCCACACACCCACACACACAGACACACACACATA
>Ga0123355_10006282_pt1 | contig 17566 bp, 10 predicted proteins | sample TergutEmb28metaG_3_FD_89872 | JGI IMG/M metagenome (GOLD analysis project Ga0123355, IMG submission 89872) | Embiratermes neotenicus P1 segment gut microbial communities from Petit-Saut dam, French Guiana - Emb289 P1 | ecosystem: Host-associated > Arthropoda: Insects > Digestive system > Gut ...
AAATAAAAAGAGTTTTTTTTAAAAAAAAATTTAACCTATATTAAAAACAAAAAAATTACTTTCCGCTGAATTTTTTTTTATTTTTTCCTTTAATTTTAAAACCCCCCCCCCCCCCAAAAAAAAACCGCTTCTCCAAAGTAAACGATTTTTGGGCGATGTGTCCACCAAAATCCCTTGCTTGTTTCATTCATGCACAGTCGTCGTAACCCACACTTTACCCTATTTTGAAAACAATTTTCAGACTCTACGGTCAAATCTAAAATAACGTCAAGCCTGTATACAAATGAACGTAATCTCGTGCAAAAACAGAGCTTTGAAGCGAATATCCGTTCAACGATAAGTTTTCTGAAGCCAATCAGTGTACATTTGATAAGTATTTTGCATCATAACTACTTAATCAATTAGGTATTAAAGTGAAATACTGAACAACGTGTGATATACATATACCCACATGTACAGCACATATGGATGTATGTGTGTAGGTACATATATAAATTTATCTTGAACCAAAGGCAGAATGAAGCGGACAGGAGGAGGGAAAGTCGTACTAATTAATTCCGATACCTTGGTGGGAAAAAACAGGTGAAGATGAACTTTGTGCCACGATTTTTGGCATTGGCAAGCATAGAAAACGAGAAGGGGGTAAGATTACTTCTATTTCAAAACTCGGTACAGCATAATGTTTACTAGACGACTAGTTGCACACAGTGCCAGGCAGAAAACAAGTCCGTTTGACCCCTCTGTCTCCCCTTCGTTCAAGTGCGTGCGTCCATTTGCGTGGACTCCACCCACAATCTGAGAGAGGGTTGTTTTTGGGTATATTCCAGCCCTCAGTCACCAAGTCGGCCATTCGCTTGTAGCATTTAAACAACACAAAAATCTAAATACATAAACATACGGAACATAAGAAGATACATGCATTCATTACATTACAGATATGCGTGCTTGCGTGCGTGTGCGTGTGTGTGTGTGTATGTGTGTACGCATGTCCCCAAAAAGATAATACCCCCTCAGCTAGTCAAGAAAACCCTCACATTTTATGGAATTCTAAGGTTCTTTCATACCCAAAAGACACAGAAACTGAGTCCTATTCACGGCCAAATGACAACAGTCCGTATCTTCATAACTCATTTTTGCATAACTTACTTTAATATTATACCCGATATACGCTTAGATTACTTCAAGTGCTCTCTTCTCAAAGGTTATAATTTTGTTCTCCCCAGGCATGTTACATAACACGCCATCTCCTCGTTGATTGAACCACTCCATAATATTTGGTAAATAACACCGTAAACATTACGAACGGCCTTATTATACAAGTTTCTCTACCCTCCGGTTCTTCCCTTCTTATTTGGTCCGAATATTCCCCTCGGCGTCCTAATATTTGTACAAAGGTGCAAACCTACATGCGTGGAGGTTACAAAATGCTGCTGTGACAGAGCTTAATCAGGCGTCAGTTCAAGAATTTGTATAATCTGGACCACCGTGCGAAGAATTAGGGCAAAAATACGAGATCCGCCACTGTAACGGAAAACTTTTTTTTTATGTGCTGAAAATTGGTAACATGTCGGCGCAAAGTTCTGACGCACAACGAAAATGCAGTGCCACCAACACCGATACCGTTCGATCTCCTTCTCTCTTCGTTTATGAAAAAATCTCTCAACTGCATTAGTTACGTGACACAGAACTGGAAATGACACAAATATGATTAAGTTGTCGAGATGACAGAAAGGAATCGTTACGTATTTTCACGTAGGTCTACTCAAAGAAACTGTTTTTGGAGACGCTAATCCAGAATCAAGAAAACTGGTCTCACACCTAGGATTATAGCTATTACCTCTGCCATTCGAAAAAAAAAAAGTGACGGAATTTGCTCAACCTAAACTCGCGAGTAGAACCATTGTGCAATAGAAGTTAGCAGGAGAACACATGCTTCCACGGTGTCATCACAGATTCATGACAGAATTCAATTGAATCATAAATCAACGTAAGTGTGCGGTGGAGGAGGGCGACTGATGCAAAAGCAACAACAGATAGCAGCAGCTACTGTGCACTGCACAAGTCATCAGGTTCGTCAATTCGCTGATTTATGTGTACAAAGGGCTGAAAATCCCTTTTTACCTGCTCGTAATATCCACCCCACTCTTCGTACGGAATAGGTTATGGACTATAATGAACGTCACGATCCTTGCTTCATAGTCTATATACCTTTGGAACGAAACGAATAATTCACACTCAGAGCTGAAGGATTTTGTACGTTCAAGCGCTACGTAAAATGGGAAGAGAGAAATGTCATTCAGTGATAGATGAAGTTTTACACAGTCAAGCCTTCTGGGATGATAGCCTATCGACCGTTAAGTAGATACCGACGTTTCGAAGGAGCACAGTGCCTGAACTTCAGGGACAGGCCGTCCATAAAGTGTAATATTTTGTACCGCTTTATTCTGCAGAGGAGGCACTACGCTCCTTCGAAACGTCGGTAACTATTTACCAGTCAAAAGGGCATAACACTGCATAAAACAAGGAATTTTCATTGGCATCGCTGTGAGAACCTTGAATAAGTTTATATCCGTACTTCAAAAACAGGCCTAACCCGTCGACTATAAACAGATAACTTAGTCATTAATTAACGATGCTGACCGTAGCTCAGAATTTAGAGACGTGTGTGATAGAAAAAGGGTAGTGGTAAAGTACTGGATGGCATGTGGAAGGAAGCGGTTGTTGCCTCTTTTGAGGTACCACCCGATATTTACCTGGAGGGACTGAAGAAAACGGCGCAAAAAACCAGTGAGAATATTTCGCGTTCGGTGTTCGGTGTCTTCCACGGGCATCTCCCAAACACAATTCCGAAGTGTTACAACTTGCATCAGCTTGCTGAGTTAAAAATAGCGAAATGTAGTCGATTAGTAGCAAAACGTCGCACCGACTGGCCGTATAAAGACGCATATTTCACACTATGCTTACGAAGAAAAAGTAAAGATGTACATGTGCCAAAACACCATGGCATGAAGTCACACATGAATAATGGAAATAAACTTGGGAATATTGTCAGCCTCGGCAGTATAAACGTCAGCTCGACGCTCCAGTCACTTTAAAACTCGGCAAAAGATACCCCACTAATGAATGTGACTGGATCAGCACCGCTGAATGTCTGGACGTGATGTCAAAGAGACAAATTTCTGTGTGTACTGTGTGGAGTCTAGCGCTTTATCGCATTCGGTCCTAAATACAACTGGAGTTACTCCGTGGACTGTAACCATGCAATATGGACTATGAGAAAAGCAAGTTAGGATGCCCTGTTGAAAAGCTATCAGGTAACAACCCGAAATGTCCAAACTCTGTGACTGTGTGACGACAGTGGTGACAAATTCGAAAGATCACTGAACACTGTTATGAATGACTGGTGTCTGTATCGGGTCAGTTTATGCATAACAGATGTTTACTTCCACAACTGTTTTTCTTCCACTTCCTTTCTTCATTTCTGCAGGGATTAGTAAAAAATTTATTTCAAATTCGGAACGGGTTTGATATTTTTCGTTTCCTTTCATTTTCGAAGCCCCAACAATTAGCTGGTGTGGGTGGTACTGAAAGGGCATTTTTCTTATCTGTTATTGTCGACTCTGTTAAGATTTCAACTGACTATTGTGATTTACTAGAAATATGATATTATTAATTCGTCAAATGTAGTAGGTCATTTCACACTTCTTAAAACTGTGAATCACACTTTTCAAACTTTATTGGCTCACACCTTTATCAACACACGTTTTATTTGCATACATACATGACGCAAATGAACTTGCTTTATTGTACTTCAAGCAACACTGCACAAGACAGAACATGCAAAGCAAAAACGAAGACAGCTGTCTTATCCTGCGAAGCTTCTATAGTTTCCATTCAGTGGGTTTCGAAATTAATGACTGCCAAAGTATGACTTCTGCTGGTATATGACGCTGCGTCACTGGGTAATCCGACCCAGACTTCTCGAAGAAACGTACTGCCTTGACCTACAACTGTTGAGTGTTCCCAGAAGAGATTTTCTCAGATCAACAGATATACTATAGAAGCAACGAAAAAATATATCATCCTCTCAGCAATGCCACTGCTGTCAGTAATTTCATATATTGCCAGTTCGTAACCATCAGGTTACTTGGTCTTCGATGTAAGTTGTTCATACAAATTTGTTCCGGTTATTGAACACATCTAGAGATTCAGGCACACAGGCTAAGTTTAGAAAACGTATTTTCTTATTTCGATATATCTCTTTAGCTGCAGCCAACAACTGACATTCCCTATTTTTCGATTACTTCCAACACACATAACTTGAGCAAACTATCGATTCACTACATACGCTTTGTTTCTTAAAGACGTTTATTTCACCGATCAAAGAAGATTTCAAATGGCTGATTTTCACATTGCTACGCGTTCGTTTTCGAAGTGACGCCTGAAATTATACTTTTTCATTATAGAAATGCTTCTCAGAAGGAAAAACCCCTATTTTAGGTGCACATTCAGTCAAGTAATAATTTCTGCTTCGGTCATGACTAAACCATTCTGCTTTCGTTACCAAATTTCCGTTTGTTTTATGCTATGCTTTAATATCTTATTCAAGCATTAATTAAAGCCACTACATTCACATTCTATTTGTAACACAACTACATAAAATCCTAGTGCATTAAAATTTTAACTTCTTGTTTGGTAGAAAATAACGATTAGAATTGGATTAAGCACAGAATAAATAAAAAACATATAGAAATATTTTTATATAAATATTAAGGAAAAAGGCAGCTGGGAAGTCTTTGCTTTCTTTTCGTGCAATACCTTAGTGACTGGGTTATTACAAGAATAAACATAGTCCATGATTTTAGCAGACCAGGTTCACTAACGTAACGAATACTGGATGGATTATGAAAGAGTACTTATGTGAAAAAGGGTCAAAAACTAATGAACACAAAATCCCTTTCCCAAAAATGTTACATTTCGTCAAATGTGTTGTCTTATCTTCACTGTTTCGGACCATTTGACTTTAGAGACTGTCAGCCTGATATCCACCAGTACAAAGAGATTTCACAAACTGCCACACAACTATATTCACAGGGAGATTTAGTCATATTTGTACCAATATTATTCTAAAATTCTATTCCTTCTCCTGACATACACGTAGCAGTCACGCCATTGCGTGTACTAAGATGGGAATGCTCTGTCTTGATTGCGATAAGTTGATAAAACTCCAAATGAAACATATGATTGGGCTGGGAATAAAGCGTAATTTAGCAAGGAAACAAAACAATATATAAAGCGAAAGTCGATAAAAAAAAAGTTATGCATGTGGTATTGCTCTAGAAGTTCCTTGGGAACCTCCCAGCTGTGGGACAAAAGGGCACAAAGCCTTTGTTACGGAATACACTATTCCACCCACTCAAAAAGAGGTCCAAACAGTTGAATTCGCTTCAATAAAATCTATGTCCAGAAATTTGTTTTAATGTTATCCTCCCAACCACAAGAGTATCTTCAAAATTTTTAACCTGAGGTAAATAACGAGTATATAGCGTTCCGCTTCTTCTCGTTATGTTGAACACCAGGAAATATTTCGGAAGCTGTGTCTACCTCCGACACGAGGCTACAGCAATAATTAATTCTGAAACATATTTTGCTAGGCCCACTGAATGCAGTTAAATTTCATTCAAAGACAAGAAAATTTATACAAATATTACGTGTCGACTTTCATCAGATATAAGAAGAAATATCGAACCTTAAAATTTGTAATATTAAACACACACCTTCAGAGTAACGACACATATTAGTTAGAACTAAGACCCACGGTACTAATCTTTACACAGAGAAAAGAATAACAGCGAATAAAAGATGTCTGAAAACCTATGGTAAAATTCCAAACAAAAAATATCATGAACGTAAAACCCAACCGCTCCATTCATAATGAAGTAAAGCAAAGAAGCCCCGTTACAGGCCCGGAGGGGCCCAGAGATTTCCAGGAAATTAAGGTTCCCAGATTTCGTGACAACAGCACAGGATGGTGGTAAGGTTGTCAGCCTTACGCACCGGCTGCATCTCCCCCCAGGAAATGCTCCTGGTACTCATTTCTGTTAGAGGCTGAGTCGACCCCAGGGCCATAGTGCGATCGGAAGGATTTTATGTCAATGAAAAATCCAGACACCAGCTGGGATCGAACCAACGACCTTCCGATATATAGCATAGCACCTTAACCACTGTGCTACCGCTGATTCACAATGAAGTAGAGTAGCAAATAATTTTCAACCCGCGAGGTTGGAAACCAATGCAGCATCACTTATCATACATATTTTAATTCGATCCCCTTAAAACTGGAGAGAAGCGGAGTCAAATTGTCAATTATTAAAGTTAGCATTATGACGGTTCAGATCACATGACGACTGCTGTCACAGTATACTTACTTACTTAATTACTTAATTACTCCATGGAGCAGAGTCCTTCTGGAGAAGCTAACCGGTTCTCAGCTAGTCAAGAAAATCCCCGTAAGTTATGGAACCCGCAGGTTTATTACCGCAGTTATAAGTCACTGTCCTGAGTCAGATCAATCCAGTCCATGCCCCCATCCCAATTCCTGAAGATCCGTTTGAATATTATCCTCCCATCTACGTCAGGGCTACCAAGTGGTATCTTCCCCTCAGTTTCCCCACCAAAACCCTGTATACACCTCTCCTCTCCCCCACACGTGCTACATGCACCGCCCACCTCATTCGTCTCGATTTGACCACCCGAACAATATTTGGCGTCACTGTATTGGAAGTAAAATATATGAAGGGATTTAACCTTTTAAACGCCGAGTTAAATCCCATTTGCCATTTGCTGGTATTATTAGGAGCTCACCATATTCTCCACGTTAGCAGGATAAGGGTTAAAAATATCTGTGAATGTCAAAGCCTCCGTCGTCTGAAGAAGAAGCAGACCGACCTGCCGAAACGATTATTATACTGAAGATACTTCACACAATGCGCAGTGCTCTAACACTGGTTTGCTATTATGAATAACACGAAATTAGGTTTGAAGATACATGAATCCTTCAAATTCTAAACCCACTATTGTCTGGGACGGTATAATATAGGAAGAATAAGAGGAGAAAATAAACAATATGGAGGGGAAAAAATAGAAACAACAAAAGAGAGGGGAGGCACCAGAGGACACTGAGACAAAAAAAAAATGGACACGGAAAACAATTTCTTGATTTAATGTCACTTCGCACTTGTATTGTTCCGAAAACGAAACCGAATCTTTCCTGTGAGGGGTGCAAATCTCACATCGGCGAGTATAAAATCTACTTTTCTGAAATGTAAGGCCGTGTTTTCGGTAAATATGTAGCAACATTTAGGAGGAACCTATTGCATTTTTTCCCCTGGACATTTTATGTTTACGGTTCCGTGCATCGCTGATCTATATGAATAATTGTCCAACGAGATGCAACACAAAGCAGTCTATTATTCTGCAAGTCCACTCTACATGTTTCGGGTGTCAACCACACCTATCTCCAGGAGTACACAAAACTGTAACTACAGCCTCCGGTACCGATCAGCTATTGTGCAGCTACCTCCCTCCAACGTCGCCAACTTGGCCACGTTGGAGGGAGGCAGCTGCACAAAAATTATGACGAGTACGGGAGGCTGTAGTTACAGTTTTGTGTACTCCTGATGATATGTGTGGTTGACACACGAAACATGTATAGCGAACTTGCAGAATAATAAATAGACTGCTTTGTGTTGCATCTCGTTGGACAATTATTAATGTATTTTCAGGACATGTTCCCTATCTTCCTTATGAATTAGGTTTCGACAATACTGGTAACATTGTAACACATACACTGGCACTACTACAGTAGTTCGCAGGTCCACACTGAGACGTCTATAAAGTCTACTCCTTCCGAAAGATAAAACATCTCAGACTTACTGACTGGCCTTAGTAAGTGTGTAAAATATTTCTCAAATCGTAGTATTGCTGAAACAAGTACGAGGCAGTGACTTATTTCCCCCATCACTATTTCAGGTCTGACAGCGAGCTGCGACTGAGGTGGTCGAAACTGCACGCTTCCCTTAGTCATGCCGTTTCCGTTGTCGTGTTTATACAGTATCGATTTGTCGGTCTGGGTCAAAGCGAAACGAATATGTAGTCAGACTTTCGTGTTTATTGTCAAACAAAAAGCAAAATAACAGCCTACAATTTGTTGTGTATTGAATATGTTATATATATACACACACACACACACACACACACACACACATACAATTCGTTTTTACACTTCTTGATTCATGCCCTCTTAATTTCCGTGTTGATTAGTAGGGCGCATATAGCACTCATAAAATAACACCATACAATTTGGCATGCCTTATGCGAAAAAATCTGTTCATATAAAAGACAGTAATGTTTGTATCCAACAGATGTGATCCAATTCAGAGTTTGAATCAGTCGTCAGTGAAAGCAATATTTGGAATAGTTGCTGCAATTATACACGTTCTCTTAACTGCATAAGTTATGCATTATGGCGTCTATATGTAAGTTTATGAAAGAAAATGGGCTGTGTTTTATTGTCACATCTATGTCCTTAAACAATCACCAATGAAGTTGATATTTTCATGAAAGTGGTACGAAAAACATGCCAACAGAAAGCATTTCACGTCTGTACTTTCCAATTCGAAACCACTCGGACAGGTGTACAAATAAGTGGGGCGTGTACGAGTGGTACTTAGCATACCGGCACTCCCTACACCGAAAAACGGGCAGATTTTCGACATTAATAATTTCGTAACACGTGGAAAAATCATTATGGCGCTCTTGCAAATTCTAGATTTATCTTCCGGTCTAATGTGGAAAACTAATGACATTTACTGTCGTTGAGTGTAAACATTGTGGAGACACATCTTTTGCCTCCGATAGAAGAGTTGTTCTCAGTCACAATGCACTGCTTTCTCACTATCTCGTCTAAAGCGGGAAACAGAAACTTTGTGTTCTTTCGGGATATAAGACAACAGCAGAAGCCGGGAAACCGAGCTGTTGAAATTAGGTGCAGTACCACATAACGTTGTGAGAACTAGCTGGGACTAATTTGTACGTAATAGTTCTTGGAACATTCCAATAAGAGGGGTGCCAAAATTTTTTTCCACATGTTATGGTCATTTCTTAGGAAATCATAATTTCAAATATTAATCCATTCATGAAATTCATATGAAATACACATTATTTTTTCACTTTATAAAATCTTGCCCCGTCTTTCTCAATAATTTCGTTAGAATGCAGTGAAGCGTTGACATAGCTGCAAGAAAAAACTAACAGGAAATTTACCACATTAAGCAACCACTCATAAAAAATAACATCTGTTTTTTACAAAATAGCCATAATAGCTGTAACAACACTTAACCTAATTAGGTGAGAATCGGAGTGCTTAAACGTTCTGAGCCATTTCCGTTCTCTTCCGAGTACCAGCAACATAGGTCTATCTAAGATGCGTGCAAACTCTCGTTTTACTTGTTTCTTTGGCATGCAATATCAAGCGCGTCAGGCACGAGAATGCAGGATTTCATTCTGTAATTCTTGACGGGACTTGGGTTCAATTACAGTAACATTCGCTTCTGAATTCGAACACATCATGTTATATATCATACTGCTTACTGACATAAATCATTTACACCGTTGAGGGTTTCAATTGTCAGAACCCTCTCTGATAATGTCTGACACATAATCTGAGATGGCACGTTGTAAATTAAGATCTTTAAAGCACTGCCCCCCAACCACCACGCTTACACTTACAAGAGCTGATGTGTACATGTAAGTTTTCATTACATTTCGATTCAGTGCCTCCTACTGAACGCAAAGTACACGTTGTATTAATTGTGTAATTACAGTACAAATATCATTGGAACAGTTAATTTCTTACACAGAATACCGCAGAGCAGCCGGCGAGAAATAAAGGACCAAACAAGCACGACACTATTGTGACGTATTCGCCAGTTATGCCTACTCCACACCTCAGGGGATCAGCGAGAAGCACGAATGGGCTGCTGGAGTTTACTTTTTCTTTCACTTTTCACGAAGTGCACAACAAATTATTAAAAGCATTTCACGACATTTAAGGTTAGCAATCAGCGCTATATATATATATATATATATATATATATATATATGCAGAGTGAATTTAGTTCTGGTTCATATCGGTTAAACCTAAGACTATACCCTACTTGCAATTAGTCGGATAACCTGAAAGAAAGGAGCCACATGAGAGAAAAGCGTCTCGGTGGAAATCCAATACTGAAACTAGCGTTAAATAAATAGAGTATGAAAACGTGGAGTAAATTTGTTTGGCTCAAAACAGTCCCCAGTTGTGAGCTCTTGTGAACATGTAATGAAACTCCGGATTCCACAAATGGCTTGCAATTTCTTCGTTATCTGAGAGACTGAGATTTTCACGAATGTCTTTGCTCCGTCGAGCGAACTAGATAGAATGTTACGTGCTTTCGGCTTAAGCATTGGTTGTGGCAAATCAACAAAACAGAGCTACATCCGGGGATGAGTAATATGACGGGCGAACGTTTGTTGGGTCACATTCTTGAAAACAATGAACGGGCCATTCATCTTAATTTCTTTGGAATTACTGCCGATTTTTTTTGACCAAGACTGTCTTCTTTTATATCTCCTAAATTTTCCCATTTTCCAGGTTTTGACATAAGAAGTGTTTTATGTGTTTGGGCTGTAAGAACAAGCACTTGACAAAATCTCAAACTGGGATTAACTGTGGCAATGATTGATACACGGCGATTACATACAAAATATCTGTGAGGAGGATTCCAACATGCGATACAAGCGCCCTTTTAATTCACCCCCGATGAGCAAAATTGCTCTGAGTAATATTTTGAAACTGGATTCACGCCTCTAAGAAAATACAAACTTCCGAAATTTCAAGATTCTGAAGCCGTGTGGTTGAAGTCTTCAGTCTTCTCGGACGTTACTTAGCTTACGTTGGTGGTTGGTTACCGACCGATGGGCTGTCCCGAAACGCCGGTTAGCAAAAACCAATCTTACTTACTTACTCCATGGTACAGAGTCCTTCTTGAGAAGCTAACTAGTTTGCAGCTAGTCAAGAAATTCCCCGCATTTCACGGAACCCGAAAGTTCATTACCGCACTCACAAGCGTCCGCCAACTGTCTCTATCCTGGGCCAACCCAATCCAGTCCATATACTCACATTCTACCTCCTGAAGATCCATCCTAATATTATCCACCCACCTACGCCTATGTCTCCCCAGTGGTCTCCTTCCCTCCGGTTTCCCAACCAAGACCCTACACACCCCTCTCTCCTCACCCATACGCGCCACATGCCCAGCCCATCTCATTCTTCTCGATTTTATCACGCGCACAATATTGGGTGACGAATACAAATCATTTAGCTCCTCGTTATGCAATCTACGCCGCACAAAATCCAAGAAGAGCAAAGAACAAATTAGAGCAATTCTCTATTACATTCAGGTCTCGTTTCACAGGAAAAAAATCTCACTTTACTCTTAGGATAAATCCGATATGCTGAATACAAAATTAGGTAAATCAAGAATGTCAGACACACGGCAGAGCTACGTGTTTTACCGTATAACGCAACAAACTCCCCACATCCGATGTTTACATTTTTGACTCAGAAACAGTGTTTAACTATTTGTATGTAGTTATGTTTGTGGTCTATCTTCGTAATAAATTCTACATGCCTAGTACAAAGGCTGGCCAATTATGGTTATCTTACATAAAAATAAGGAAAAAAGACGCATGACGGGCAAGTTGTTATTTTACATTCTACGAAATAAATACTTGTATACAAGTTACGTACAGTTCAAAGGCATATTATTACACATCTTCCCATGATTCTACATCGTGTGTTTCTGTTGTCACTTCCACTTCAAAATTTCGCGCATCAGCCAAGGTTTTGATACCGACTGCCTAAAAATGAGAAGTGCGACGATGACATGGTATCCTAACATTCATAACTAGCTCTGTACGAGTAGGCGAAATTGTTATTTGGAAAGCAAGCTAAAAACTTGAGATTCCTCGTCTCAATACATTTTATTCTTCATGCACTTTACTCTTAAAATATTAACTTTTATTATGTGACATAAAAACGCCGCCAGCTGCATTTCTCCATAACGAATAAATACTGATCACTCATTGTGGGTCAAAAAGCACAAGTGCTTAGAACAAGAATAAAACTTGCTGCTGCTCTGAACAGAAATGAGGGGTCCCAAAAGCAGCTATAGTCATGATACAAGCAACCGTAAATGCTATAGCAGTAGTGACTGCGTCAGACTCTCCAAGACGCTCGATGTCGCAGAGTGACGCAACTGACAGTTTTATTTGAACTAGTGGAACTATTCCTTTATCAAGGTTCCAACTGCATTCCCTCGTGCTGCTGCGCAAAAAAAAAATGCGACGCTAAACCGCACCCCACGAAGGGTTATAGAACACTTGCTCATCCGATAACGAAAATGCTCTGGAGAATTACGCCGATAATTAACACCAAGTGTGAAAAAAAAAGACAGAAATGCGTTTCATAATGTCATTTTGTTACCGACATTTACATTTCCCTAACGTATTAAGTTGCACATGTTCTTACCGTTGCAATAAGGACCAACAATAAATCACTTCATACTTGATGAAACAAGCCAGATAAAATTCGCCCCATTTCCTGCACGACGTCATATATCATGTATCAACAGGCTTACGAAATGTAAGCAATAAAGTGGGGGAAAGATGGCTATACTTGAAGAAAAAGTGCAAATTATATTAACGAAATTGCAAAATTTAATGTCTTAACAAAACAGAGATGTTGAGCTGGAAAGAAAGAAAGAAATAAAAGGGCTAGAAAGGAACAAAGGAAGAAAGAAAGGAAAAATAAAAGAAACAAAGAACACATGTCATACAAATTAGGATATCCAAAGTACATTATTCGTTGCTGGACTGGACACAATGGAAGTTAACATAACGCCTGAAGCAAGTACGTTGGATTTCTTCTTATATGTGAAAAGAGAGTAATCTCTCCTACCATTTGCTGTATATTTCGAAAATATAGCTTCTCTCAGTATAAAGAGCATTTCGCAAATAGAAACTGGGTGCAGTTTCTTCTGTAAACTGATTTTTATGAGGCTGAAAGTTATGGTAAACTGTTACCTTCCACGACTTACAATCTACTTTCGGACAGGAAGCAGTAAACACAATTAAAACCATGTTTTAGAATTTCAAATTTTGAGTGGTATCAGTCAGTATTGGTATGTTTTCAGAACATTCACGAGCAAATCCGGTAAAAATGTGACGTGAATGATAAAACTCCTTCATAAAATCAGACACGTCACTCTCTGCGACTTGACCTACCACACTGAAATCTTGCTTGTGTCATGCCAAATTGTACTGACACAAAATCTCCGTTTGCAACGGATTTCAGGAAAACTCATACCTCATCTTTGATCGATAAGCAAGAGCAGATTGGTAAGAACGCGCTCAGGAATCGCGAGAAAAGCTCCAGAGAAATCCACAATTCCCAGTGTACATCACCCCTTTCTGAAACTGAAGTTAGTACTGGGAAGAGAGGAGATAAGATCAATTCATCAACATTCAACAATGGAAGGCTACATTTGCCCAACAAACATTACAGCGGTCATGTATCTACTAATGTCAGCATAATTCAAACAATCTCAGCATGAATACGACGCGTATTGGTTTTTTCTTTATTAGAGGCTGATTACTTGATCCTGGTGCTAGAAAACATATCATCGTCTTACCATCATATTCCTGAAGTAGACTACCCATTTTAGATTTTAATGGAGGGTTTCGCTTTAAGTACAGAATGTAAAAATAAAGCTGTTTAAACTTTTACCTTCATATTTGCCACGTCCTTTAGTTATCTCAAATTACACTAGATTATTTTCAAAATACCACTCGCGACAGATCTGAGTATTTAACAACAAAGACAATGTAAGTATAACGTAACATTGGGGCGCATTCGTGCAACCATTGTTTCAGTGGAAAAGCAATAAGCATTACATATTCCGAGAGTGTATTTGCAGCCTTAGTTAACCAAGATGCTATACGCATGCGCCACATTATATTGCCATCTTTGGCCTGTCTGGCTATACCGTATTGTAACAGATAGGCCCGTGGGTTTAACAAATAAAGTCGTTTATTGTTACGTCAATTAAAAAGGTAAAATGATCCCGTTACAGGCCCGGTGTGGCCCAGAGGGTTGGTAGAGGTATAGCTCTACTCTTCCATGACCGCGATACTAGAAGGGGATGAGTGGTCAGCAGCACGCCCCGGCCACACTTTACCCCCGGGAAAGACCCGGTACCCATTTTACAGGAGGTTGGATGGGCCCCAGAGTCGGTCTGGACGGACGGAAAATCTCGTTCCCACCGGGATTCGATCCCGGACCGTTCAGCCAGTAGTCAGTCGATTGTCACTACAATTACCACAATTAAAACAGCCAATAATTGAAACAGAACAATCACAAGAATTTAAAGATTCACTTTCAAGAGAATAACCTGGACTCGTACATTCAGTACTCAGGGCTCAAAAGTCTATCTACAGGTTTTCTCAGTTACGTTGCCTACTGGTGCTCACAGCACTGACACCGGTCTCGAACATAGTATTCCACAGATGGACTCCTCCACTCGCTCCGCACTATGCAGGTCCGCAGTTGCAATCCCCCTTCACTCTGCGCAGTCTGCACTAGCTATCCACTACGCAACACGCTGTCTCCCCGTGACACGAATGTCCATCTCTTCCTATCCGCTGGACTTACATAATGCTTACTGCAAGTCTCGAACGAACTTCGCTCTTCTAGTCAGTGCTGGATATCATTAGAATGTTCTTTCTCCTCGTACGGTAGGTTCTGACATACCGGCAGCCTTGACTTCAATAGGCTTCGCGGGTCGTCATACTACTAGGTGTTTTTGCCCACTGTTACAATATTTTTACACATTTCCTCATTAAGGGCATGATTTCCGAAAAAAGAAAATATTGAGCACAAAATGTGTGTTTTAATAAATGCATAAATGCACATGGGTCTTCATGTAAAGTACCCATTATTCGTGCCAGATTTTAATGAAACTTGAATTTTCTCGACAGATTTTCGAAAAATATTCCAACATCAAATTTCATTTAAAAAATCCTTGCAGTAGGAGTCCAGTTATTCCATGAGGGCGGACGGACGATGCACAGATATGACGAAGCTAACTGTCAATTTTCGTAATTTTGCGAACGCGCCTAAGGAAAAACATCAAATTAATTGTAAAGCTTTTGGAAATTTTGTAACTGTACTTTATAATGCAATTATTTCAATGCACTTTCCAATGAAACCATCGGCGCAAAATATTAAAGAACTTGGATTTTCATGTGATTATCGTTAAATTACTATTGACGTTACACATAAAAATATCAAAATTCTGAAAATTAATATGAAATGAAACATAGTCTTATAGCGGTCGCGTAACGTATGGCACGCTGCTCAATAGGTTGAATTTTACATCTGGTAACTCGTATTGTTTGACGTTGCTGTTGAACTGTGTCTGTCGTACTGTCTGAGGATGGCCCTTTGAGGGCTGAAACAAGTCCGAGTGACACAGTGTTAATAAAGTGGTGTTAACAATACGTGTGTGTGCACTCGTCGGTATTTATTTGAAATATGATGAAGCCTGTCGCTGCTCTGATACACTAACCCCACAAATACGATTGCGATTGGGTATAAGGAGGTGTAATGCTAATGGAATGTATTTGCAAGTATATTGTGTATCGTAAAACTTTCAGCCAGAACACTTTACACGATTATCTGTTCATTATATTATTTCATTTATATAATTACCAATATATGGGCCGGGTAGCTCAGTCCGTATAGCAACTGAATGCGGGCTGGACGGTCCGGGATCGAATCCCGGTGGGGACGAGATTTTCCGCCCGTCCAGACCGGCCCTTGGGCCCACCCAGCCTCCTGTACAATTGGTATCGGGTCTTTCCCGGGGGTAAAGTGCGGCCGGGGCGTGCTGCTGACCACTCACTCCCTTCTAGTGCCGCTGTCATGGAAGAGTAGAGCTATACCTCTACCCACCCTCTGGGCCACACCGGGCCTGTAATGGGATCACTTTACCTTTAATTGCCAATATTCCCCTGACTATACAGTAGACAAGAATGTCACTGCGCTTGGAAAACCCAAAAACTCTTCTTTTTAATTTTAATTATAAGCAAAGACTCTAGAAATAATTAGAACTACAAGCGAAGTTAACAAGAGATTTACAACCTCGTATTCACGTCAACTTTGTAGGCAGTTCACAATAAATGCACAAGACAACAAGAATTCCTAAGACTGCCTGAGATTTCGCCATTTTGTCTTCAACCCACCGTATACACTTCGTCAGCAAACACATCAGAAAATACGAGGAAGACAATTTGTGCTGATCTCTGTTCAAACACACCTGTTACCCTACGTGAGAAGGGGTTAAGGCTAAAGGAAGAGAACCCTAAGGAATGATTACTCCATCATCCCCTTTCCATGAAACATTACGTAGAATCAGTGTAATGCATCTACCCTGTTTCATCCCCACCCTTCGAATTTATCCTTTCTTTCCGCTCCCTGTGGGAACTGACTCATCCGAACTTTAATTGCTCGCAGATAATAAAGACGGTTGGTTCTCAACCAGCGAAGGACGTGCTTAAAATGATAGTCAAATGGTTCGTCATTCATTTTAGAGATACCTCTTAACAACAGAAAAGTATAAAGAATGGAAATTGGTACTCCACTGGAATTCACCACAATTTATTTCAAGCAGGATCGCGGCAAGTAAAAAAATGTGTATGACAAAATTCTTTATGGACAGTGCTTAAACATAACGGAAGTGAGGTGCGGTTCGCGATGGGGGAAAGTTCAGCGGTATTTATCGACTTTGGTAACCAACGGTCAAAGTCAGGAGCTGCGGGGGCAGTCTCTTAACTTAATAGCCACGCCTCATATTCACACTCAGCTAAGAGTATTACGTGTATTACACTTCATCAAGTCAGAAAACAGCCGTAACTGCCTGCAGTATCTTATTAACTCCTAGAAACTCCCGTTTTGACAATGAAACCAATTTACGAGTTCCATTCTATCCCAAGAATAATTTTTCTTAGGACATATTTATTCTAATTTGCCATATAAGGGTGATGCGGTGTTCATTTCGAGTTAGAAAACTTAATTCTATCATTCACGCTTTTCTTTCATACTTAAAAGTCTAACTTCTTTATTTCATAAACTTTGAATGATGCAGACACTCTAAATCCATCATGCTTCGTTATATGGATAAACAAACGTACAATTAACTAACTCCATGGAAAAAAAAAAGTTCTTCTTGAGAAGCTAATATTTCCCCCGTTAGTTCAGAAATTCCACCGCATTTCATGGAAACTGATGATCCACTACCTTGCTGGCAACAGATGCTAGATACTTGTCCGTATCCTGAGACAGAAGAACAGAACCTACGCTCTCCCAACCTATTTCTTGAAGACTTATTTCAATAGCCCTCTTATC
>Ga0123355_10006283_pt1 | contig 17565 bp, 18 predicted proteins | sample TergutEmb28metaG_3_FD_89872 | JGI IMG/M metagenome (GOLD analysis project Ga0123355, IMG submission 89872) | Embiratermes neotenicus P1 segment gut microbial communities from Petit-Saut dam, French Guiana - Emb289 P1 | ecosystem: Host-associated > Arthropoda: Insects > Digestive system > Gut ...
ACACATTCTTAAATGTCTGAATTTACGTATGGAAATGCTTTGTGACAGTGTGCATGCATAAGCTGGTCGATATGGACATACGTACATATCTATGTACGTTTGTATATATGTATGTATGTACATGAGTGAGTCAACATGTGTATACATGGGTTTGTATGCATATGAGTATGTGGATATTCAAGTGTGTATGTTGTTTTGTATGTATACCAGTATGCGAGTAATTATGTGTGTAGGTATGTATGTACAAGAGCACACGACAATACATGTGCATACGTAGGTTTTCACAACTTCATTCATGGATATAATTTTTTTCCACTTTCCTCTACATTATAACTAAATGCTACCAGCAGAATGCCATAAATTACAGTAACAGCTCTTCCACCAGCTGCACTTTTATGATGCCACTTTCGAATGTCTGCAGTTTCCTGTTTGCTTCCACTCTTATCAACAATGTTTTTCCAGCCACAGATTGCAAGTACATGCAGTTATCCACTTGTTTCCAGTTTTGCCCTGTGATATCTAATTTGACATATTTGGATCTTGTAGCTGTGCAAATGAACAACACAATGGTGGCCTCTGCACCAAGAGATCCATAGTTTTAGAGAGTCTGGTGATAATGCCATCCAAAACCCATTCTCTAACTTAGAGATTATCACTGTAGTGTACCTTCCTTTGACATATATCTATCTATATTTTACGTCAAATGGTACTACAAATATTTTATGCTATCTCTGACAAATGATCTTGCAATTCACAGTTTTATCAAATAAAGTGTCATTCAGCAACACAGCACCTACCTTTTGTTGGACTAAATAAAGTTAACTTGTCTGTGTCTGTATGTCTGTGTCTGTGTGTCGGTGTCTGTGTCTGAGTGTCTGTGTGTCTGTGCCTGTGTGTGTGTGTGTGTGTGTGTGCCTGTGTGTCTGTGCCTGTGCCTGTGTGTGTGCGTGTGCCTGTGTCTATGCCTGTGTCTGTGCGTGTGTTTGTGTGTGTTTGTGTGTGTGTTTGTGTTTGTGTGTGTGTGCGCGTGCACATGCACATGTGCCTGCGCCTGCGCGCCCGTGCGCGAGAGAGAGAGTGTGTGTGTGTGTGTGTGTACATGATAGCGGCTATTAAGGGAACAGTGACTGAGGGTGTTTGAGAATAGGGTGCTTAGGAAGATATTTGTGCCAAAGAGGGACAAGATAACAGGGAATGGGAGAGACTGCATTACGTGGAGCTTAATGATCTGTACTCCTTGCCAAATATTATTTGGGTTATCATATCAATAAAAATTAGATGCACAGGGCATGTGGCATGTATGGAGTGGAGAAGAAAGGTGCATGCTGGGTTTGGTGAGGTAACCTGAAAGAAAGAAATCACATGAAGAAGTGTGAATGGGAGGAAATTATTAAAACTGAACTTCAAGAAATAAGATGAGGGACATGGATCGCACTGATCTGGCTCAGAATATGGAAAAGTGGTAGGCTCTTCTAAAAATGATTATGAACTTTGAGTTTCATAAAATGCTGGGCATTTCTTGATAATCTGAGGAATGATTAGCTTCTCAAGAACTCTGCCCCAAGGAGTTAGTTATATATACATATATATGTGTCTGTGTGTGCACATGCATGCACACAAATGCTACCTGCTTGATGCCTGGGAATTTGTTATGAAGCCTCTGAGAAGAAGTGTTCATTCCACTATCCATCAAGTGATCCACAGCAGCCTGTAGTTCCTGCCATGATAGAACCAACCTCTCTTCAAGACTCTTCCCCTGCATTTGTTCTATTACACTCTGGGAAGAAACACAACAGTTTAAAAAAAAAAAATTATGATAAAAACAGTAAAAATTATTCATTCAAATGCCAGAATTGTTTTAGGAATTACAAGTACAAAAGTAAAGTTGTCCATGTGTTTAATTACACGCTATACTCTGAAGGCATATGGGTGGGTTGAGATATACCTCCACAATTAACCCTCGCAAGAGACAGAGGTGGGTGTTTCTTTGCATAAAATGCAATTAGAAATTCTGTACTTATGATACAAATATACAAATGGCCATGAGATCCCCAAGTATTGCATTCAAATAGCAGTCCCTGCCTAGTCAACTGGAAGTAATAGTAATTTCTTTTTTTGCATGATACAATAAATTGTGAATTTACAAGAACATGTGATAGTAGTATTACTTCATTACCAAAGTAGAAACTACACAAAGTGTGAAATAAAATTTCAAATGCCTGAACCAACTGACAAATCGATCCATAATAACAACATAAACAGGAGCTTTATGGAAAACTTCTATACATAAATCACAATGTTTTCCTTTTACTGTTACATAACTGTGTCACCTCAACCTACTGAGCTGATCAAAAGACTCTCATCTGTTCCCTTAAACCTGTCAGTATTATACCTTTTTCTCAAAAACTGCTATGAAAGCAGACATATAGAGTGCCATAATGGGCCAGAGGTCAAATGTGATGCACTTTGATACTCACTTCAAACCTCAGTACCAAACAAAATAAACTTTCACACTTTCAACTCCGTGCATTACAATTCAATTACTGTGATTTAAACCAGAAAATATGCAAAACTGTATTAGACTTACAACAATGTTATAAAAATCACTGACTCCTACATGTTTAGGCCTTATTGGCCAATCATCAGTGCAGACAATAAACTGTATAAAATGGTTTCTTAATGTATCGGTCTCCTGCATGTAAAAGAACTGGAAATTCTTCAGTGCAGAATATGTAGCAGACAGAAATGTCCAAAGTACATTCAAGCAGCTTGTTGTTAAGCTGGCTATTTGTTATAGCTTTTTACCATGAACACAAAAGTGTTCAACAATTCAGCTGATTTTAATATGTGATCCAGTCCATATCCATTTCAAGACAACCAACAGCTTCCATTGTATGAACACACTGGGACTGAATGGTTCTCAGTACTTCAAACACAAAACAACTTACTTTATGGTATTTAAATTCTCAATATTCCAGAAAATGACTACAGTAAAATCATCTTAACGTTGTACGTACCTTGCATCATGATCACATCACTGTTTATTAACCAACACTTATGCACCACAATACGTATACTGAACCACATATTGGTTACTGCTCCGACACGTTACTGTGTCTACTGGCATCACTGTCAGGGAGCTCTGCCTAACTCCACATTCTCTGTAACACGTCTAATGATCATAAGCACTTATTGACCATTGGTTATAAGATCATAGTTTTTTCTTAACACAGACATAAAACTATGATGATTCAAAATTGTGCACCTGTGTTGAAAAAACTATGATCTTATAACGAACAGTCAACAAGCACTTGTAATTACCTGATGTGTTGTGAAGAATTTACTGTTAGAAGGGACTCCCCGAAGATGATGCCAGTAAACACCAAAATGTGTCAGAGCAGTAACAAATATGTGATTTTGTAAAAAAAAATTGCGGTACATGAGTGTTGGTTAATAAATGGCGATAATCACAGTAGAAGTTGTAGCATCTGGCACCTCTGGGACCAAAGCATTGTCAGATATTAGAACATTGTACCTGATGTGTATCTTAGTGAACTTAGCAACCTCTTTGACAGACCTACCCAGTCAATTTATCACTTAACATCCTGTCCTGTGTTCCCTGCCACAACGTCTATCCCCTAATCATCACTACTTGCATAACATGGTGTGTATACAATCTAAAAAACCTGGAAGACAAAATTAATGGCCAAACTCTCAGAATCAATGCCAGGTGTGCTAGTTGGTGGACTGGTGAAATTTCATGAGCCTCTTGGTTAACAGACCTTTCCAGATAATCCACTTCTGGATAAACATGCTTTTACATCAGTTACTTTTATCAAATTTTTCATAATGATGTAAATATGTGCAACAAAGGCAGATGAAAAATCTCTCTGACCAAGAAGGTGGTACCAAGTAAATGTCAACCTGATATAAGTTCAAAAAATCAAAAGAATTTGCATTTTCAGTAACCACAGATGTCAGGATTCTACTACTAAATCAAAACGTGTTTAAGAAACACTGTCCTACATCAAAATCAGAACATAAACTTACCTTTGCTTCTTCTGGTATGTTCCTTGTGTCCCCATCTTGGACTGCTTTCATAATATTTTTCACAATTATAGCATCCTGAATAATGAACTTGTAGGCTTGTGTCTGTGGATGCTCAATCATCTTATTCCCAAGAAAATTCACCTGCACATACAAGATTACACACAATATCTAACATTGGTCATATGCTCAATTAAGCATCACACCATGGCCAAACAGGAATACATCATTTGACTCCTACAGTTATATTAATATTACGCTACAGCGAACGATGGCTACTGACTGTCAGTGTCTGTATTTATTGTCAGAGTAAACAAAACTTGTAGAACACTATGCATCCTTTGACATCTACGACATGTTTTGGCCATTGTGGTCATCATCAAATACAAATAGCCGAAATTTGTGCAGTGCAATGTATTAACTGTGAAGGGGAAGCCTCCACCTTGTGATTCTTTTTCCACATACGTTCTTGTGATATCTATCTGATGGTGGCCAAAAATGGCCGAAACATGTAGCAGATGACAAAGGAATGCAGAGTGTTCTAAGAGTTGTGTTCGCTCTGACAAATAAAGACACTGATTGAAAAAACAATGAGATGATGATACCAAAATTTACTGACTGTTAACTGACTCAGAGGCACTACATTCCAAGAACTGATGTTAATTTACATACAAGCATGTCTGCCTATGTGCTTGAGGCCACATGCACATTCAAATTCCAAGTTTGAGCTGGTGTTCAAAGTGGCAGTTGATGTGTTGAACCAACAATATTGATGATGATTATCATCATCATCATCATCATCATCAAAATCAAAAATGAAATTCTCATATCAAATAATGAAACAGAGTTGGCATAATACAGTGCAAACAGCAAAAGGACATTAAACTGAAAATGAGGAGGTGTAAATTAAAAAGTGGTGTATACCATGTACAAACACACAGCATTAAAGTAAAAAGGAGTAAAACCAGTGGGGCATACAACAAGGGCTAAATGTACTTTGCATGCTGTGACAACTGTCAACAATCACTGGCTCTCAGTGCCAAAAGGGTTAAGAGGTTTCCGCAATCATGGGAAATAAAAATTTATAGGTATAACATTTATCCAGAAACTCAAAACAAATAAATATTCCTTACAAATGAATCTACCTATTAAGCAGCATAAGAAATGGAAGAACACCAATGTAACGGACAAAAGAACCTTTAAGTTACGCAAGGGAATGTTTGAAGTGAACCTTTTCAAGAAAAGGGGAAAAATGCTACACATATCATGGGCCCTTACTTTAACAAGAGCCATCGTTCTTCTCTTTCTCAGCTAACCTAATTATATAAATATCCCACTGCTCTCCTGGAGTCTATCAAGGGGAAATATTTCACAACATGACTTTCCAGGTAGTTTTGTCATTAGTCCCTACATGGAATTTGACGTTCAGGTGACCGTGCATCGTGATAAATTCTTATAATAAAACCAACTAGATGAACTAATTTCTCAAATTTGTTTTTGGAGTAAAACTCCACATGTTTCGGACAGTTCCTCTGTCCATCAGCAGGAGTTTATCACTGTACACAAAGCAATGGTATATATCATAGAGGTTATGCTGACAGCTTGCGAGCAGGATCAGAACGGAACCTGTTTCTGTCCTGATCCTGTTCGCAAGCTGTCAGAAAACCTGTATGACATATACCATTGCTGTGTGTACAGTGAAAAACTCCTGATGATGGACAGAGGAACTGTCTGAAACATGTAGAGTTTTATTCCAAAAATAAATTTGAGAAATTAGTGCATCCAGGTGGTTTTATTTTAAGGATCCCTATATGGACTGCAGAAAAAATGGATATAACTACAACAATAAGAGGTATGGCTTCACTGTTTAATGAAAACATATTTACCTCTACAGTTTATTTAAAATCATAAAATTGTAAAATAAGAACATATTGCAGCACTCACTGGTCTCATTTTGGGGGGCGGAACAGGAAGCATGTCAAAAAAGAAAATGTCGGTTGGATGTTCCATGTCACAGTTTTCTAACACAGGAGAAAGGGCAGTCACAAATTCCTTTTCATTCCTCCAAATCTTACGTAAGTGATCCCTACAAATAAAATAAACAAGTATTAAAATCAATTACAGAATTCCACTACTTTCTTAATACATTTACACACAATGTACAACAACATACATTTATATTCTAATTCTTTACATTTGAACAAACAGTCTCATTAAAACTTCATTCATTATACCCAACACCCTCTGGCAAATCTGCAAATCATGCAATATTCTAGAAATGAATAACATATCAAAACGTAAACAGAAAGACTAAATGTAATTATACATACCTTGATTCATCAGGCAAGATTACAGTCAAACCCCTTTTTCTTCTGCTTTCTCCAGCTGGCTCTGCTCCTCTGAAATGAGATATTTACATCACTAGATAAGAGATGCCCTAGGTTTCAAGGCAACATGATGGTCTCAAAACATCAGTCAGAAATCACCCAATGCCACTGTGCCAGAACAATGGAGACCTCAATTGCACGGCTGCAAAAGCCTAAAAATTCACATATTTCAGCTTTCTGGTAAAATGGTAGATAGTTTCAACCATAAGTTCCAGAAAACCTCAGGCAATATAACAATGAGATGGACTAGGATAATATAAAATGAAACAAAAAAAAATCTTGCAATGTATTAAAGTCCTGTTGGAAATATCAGATTACCCACCAAAATTCACTGAGTATATAGCCTTGCCTTAGAAACAAATTACTTGGAAATGGAAAAAAGTTTTCCTGGTCTATTTGAAAACAGTTAAAACCAGTATAATTTATTTCCTTACTCCAAGTAACTAAAACGATAAAACCAAAGAGCCATATGGCCTCAGATTCAACTTCCTTAAAATACTTATAAAATCTGTATTTATTTTAAACATACAGGTACACAAATTTAAAAAAAAAAAAAAATCTAGAAACCACCTCATAATTCTAGCTTCCAGAAGGGTGACACAGAAACAAGTCCCAAACTGAAGATCCACCAACATAATAATAGATCAATCAGCAAATTATATTGAAACCATAGTTAAATCAGATAAAACATGGGAAAATTCCATTCAGTAACAAAAGCCACGGTTCTGACCACATGACTGAGTGCCTGTCTCACATTCCAACACTGATAACACAAAAAGAGTGTACAAACTGAGTTCCATAACCTTATTTGGACAAAGAGGGCAATACTGTCCCATTAAATTGCACATCCTTTTTGTCTGAAATGGAAAACACTGTCCCAAAGTGAGCATTTAAATTTAACAGTGCTCTGGCTGTGGCAGAAACCTGGCTTTTAAAAGACTGAATGGTAAAGGTTACACAAGCCAGCATCACATTTTCTTATTCTAAACACTTACCCTGATGTTTCATTAGCTGGAGAAGTCATTGTCATCAATTTATTTTGAAATAATGTAATTTTTTTTACTGGAACTTTACAATTTACACACAACTTAACATCCAGCACATATTTATCCATTACACTGAGAAGATCATTAATTAAAGATTCCACAAATTTTGTCTTCAGGGATGTTTTATAAGATCTACAGATACTTCCATCTGAAAACAAAAATTCATGATAACATTACAAAAAAAAAAAGGTAAACTCTGCAAACTCAACCTCCCTAAAAACACACATTTTTATGCATCTGTATTAACACTGCACAATACCCATTTAAAATTCCACGTGCTCCCTCCTTTTAAGTCGAGATTTCCTATTTCAGCTACCATGTCACTGAAGGAAAGACTTTTGTCACTTTAGTACAGAAAACTAATGGGTTTTCTTGCACATAATAGAATTTAGGGCTGAACAACAGCAAGTGTAATTGTCTATGTCAGCATTTTAAGCATCAGACTGGGCATTACAAATATATTGCATTTAGCATCATAGGGTTAATAGGGACTTCTTTCTATAGGCATAAGTGTAAATCCTAAAACTACTATACAAATTCTGATTCACAGAATTTTACACATCACACATCCAAATTGTATTTACTTGCCCACCACTCAAAAATTAGTTGTTATGCTTCAAAATGGAATATACAAGCAGTAAAATGCATATAATTGCTAAAAGCAGTTTACTTCGCATCTATACAAAGTTTATAGTACTTATACTGTACTTTCTAGGAAGGATTACACTTTCTTTGAAGTGTTACTTAACCTGTATATTATCTGCCATCAAAATATCTCAACCATTTCACTCAAGCAATAGCAATTTCTCATAACCCATGGATAAACAATTTTATTGGAGACCGAAAAAACTTGACAGAACATTAACAGACCAAGGCTTCAGCATGTTCTGCTACAAAAACATAAGAAGAAGTAATATTTTGTGGACACAATATTTTTACAGAAGGTGTGTTTGTAACCCACCTGTTTAAAAATGCGGGAATCTCAGTTTGGCAAACTGTCTGGGTTATGACAAACTGCTCTTTCCTAAGAATTTACATTTCAATAAGAAGAGATGCCAATTATTTCCACATGTGAAGTCAACAGCATTTGACAGTTGCACTACTGGCAGTCCACTGTAAACTTAACAGGAATTTCTTCTTCATCAGCTGTGACAAATTACAACTATGCTAACACTAACCTTTCTTTATCTTTTGGTAGTACCCATCAAATTTCTCCTTAATCATCACAGCCTTTACTTCATCAGTCAAGTCACCAATGTTTGATGAGAGGAAATCTGCAACAATGCTATCTATTTCTTGAGCTTCTGTTACAAGACCCTCGCCCAAAAGTTTCAACTTTGTTATGAAATGGCACTTCGCAAATCCTGTAAAATAAATTAAGTTCATTAGTAAACACTCAAATACAGTATAAGTTACCCTGAAGGCTTATCACAGCCCAACATAGTCTATAAGCCAGATGTTTTATCTTCGAGAATACACTTTCCATTACCACTTGATTAACAATATGTACACATAATAATAAAATACAAGACACCTGAGTCAATTTCCAGTAAACAAAACTTTCCAGATCATCCAGTGCCACATATCACAACTTTTACTGCAGCTGAATCAAGGTGTTCTGGAATTAGTACAGGCCAGAAGAAAACAAAGTTTCAGGCACCAAACCAGACACACACGGATTATCTATTTTAATGACTAACACACCGAACCTGCTCATTCAACTAACACCAGGGTTTTAACCCACTAGACTTACTGGTCAGCTGTGTGGGATGTAACATCTCAAAAATAGGTACATCCATTCATTAGTAATATAATTAAATTGTGCATAACTGTAAAATACAGTCCTCCGAGGATCTTTTTATATATATTATAGTGAGATTATGGCCTCTCTGATAAAATAACTGTATCATACAAGATGTAAAAGACTCCGAATCACTGATACAGACTTCAGACCAACATTGGTCATATTCACACCAATTCCAAAATTGTTATCTTATAAAATGCCATGTAAGATCCCCCACCCTTTGTCTGCATAGCCTTCTAACATTCCAACTTGGGCCTCACATCTGACAAGGAGATACTGCACTACATTCCAATAGATAAAACAAAATTTATGATATAATGATATAAATGTTGAACACCCATTCTTCCTGAACAGCCTCCTGTGTTGTCTAAAGGAACTGTTAAGTTAATAAACAACACAATGACATAAATTAAATAAAATGTGCCATCTCTACCAATCTCTGCATTAAGCATGAAAATTATATATATAAATATCACAACTTCACAACTAAACAAAACATTTTTCAGGGTATGAATCAAACATGGAATTTTAGTCAGGGTACAGACAATGAATTATTATTCAAATAACTAATTAGATTATTAGGGATCCTGGATGTTTTCATATCTTACAAACACACACACACATGATTTCTTCCAGGATTTATTCAGCCTTGAAGATGAAGGCAGTGTGTTCCAACCTGTGACACAGCACCATACACCAAAGAACAGAATCCTCACTTACACTGCTGTATAAACCTCAGAACTTGGAAGGGTAAATAAATTATACAAGAAAACAAAACAATATTCAAGTTGCTCTACAGGGCAAACATACCACATTTTGCTGCAAATATTATGTGACTAACTTACAAACAAGACACACTATCCATCACTTAAACACCATTATGTAATTTCTTACCTTTTATTTGGAGTGAGTGACAATGCAAACATGCTAACTTCAGAATACTGAAAACTGTTTTATGGAACAACGGATTTACAACGGGTAGTGGAAGTTCTATATAACCCATGTGTCCAGAACAGTTGTACACGTTGTGTGAACATGTACGGCATGGCTCACTCTGCTCATTTAGAGGACCTAAAAGATTAAAAATTAACTGTTTCTTTTATGAAGGATTAACAGCAATTTGAATAAAATTGGGAAGAGGCATGAGCAACCACAACAATATAAGGTAATGTTTTTGTTTTAAGCTCCCACTCAAATAAAGCAAACTCATCATTACATGTACAACTCAACCTTAGTCTATCTGTTCTGCATATACTGCATATTACAAAGCCTTTTCAGCGACACTCATAAAAGACTCGATGAGCAAACAATACACACAACGTAACAGCACATATTGACAATTATGTACACATGCCAAAATTCCGTGTGCCACTTGGAAACACATGGCAGCAACATCCACTGCTTCTTCTTTGTCTTAAACACTGCATTAAACACATACACACACAAAACAATATTAAGGCATGTGCTGTAAAGATCTGGAAGTAAACAAAACCATGAAGAATGTTTATGCAATAAACCTAACAAAAGATGAAAAACGCAATAACATGTTCAGAATAAGTAAGGCCAAATAACAAAAGGTAATCTCATGTGGGGAAAGAGAGGCTGATTTGGTGGGTGTGCATGTGTGTTTCAAGGTGGGTGTGCAAGCATCTGTGCATGTGTATAAAATATCCCATGTTGTAATTCAGGAGTCAGTGAGCCCTGTGTTATCAGTAAAATCCCTCTCTCCATTCTCAGAGATATACATACCTAAAGCAGGATCATACAGTCCACCTTTCAGTGGATGGCCAAGCACATTGAATGACAGTGGGGTGGTGATCTTCACTTCACTTAATTTCTGAATTTCATCTCGTGTAAAAAGAGAAAAGGACAGTGCACTTGGATTGACTTGCAATACTGTCTGGCATTTGCTGTTTAATTTTCGCATTTTGAACAGTCAGTCAGTCATTTGGAGCTGAAAACAAACTGCACCATAAACTACATTACTGCAAGGCAAGGTGTGTTACAAGTTTTGAGGTTTTCATGGTGGTGTGGTTGTGGATTCCATTCTTCTGTGATATGACAATGTATAATCAAAATATCAGTTCCTGACATTAACCAGTAAAACAGTGTCATATCCCTGATGAACAGAATCCCAAAGTCTTTTATTTCAACAATAATAACAAAGGCATTATGGACATACATACAGCAGGAGTTACAAAAAAAAACAATCCAGGTACATACAAATAACTTTAATTTTATAAATACTGCAATTAAAATACACGTTGATTATAAACCAGTTTAAGACACACAATACGCTTCCTACCTGTGCTTTATCATGCATTCTGTGCACAATAAACATGAAAACAATGCTCAATTAGATGGCTATATATTTATTACCTACCTACACGTGTATGAGAGTGTGCAGGTGTGTGTGTGTGTTCGCCTACATGTTTCAGCTACAGAACCACTTAACGGATTTTGATTTAATCACACATCAACGTTATACCACTGAAGGCCACTACTAAATTAGAATTTTTAATTTACTAACGATGTGGCAGACACAAACTTGTAACCTTGATACTCTTTGACACCCTTGAATCTCACAAGTGAAATTAATTTCATGTACTAAACCGTGTTTTTAAGACTGTATATATCAGGAAACTTAAAGATTCAAAAGTGGGTAACAACAAGCATTCCCCAAACTCTACCCCAGTAAATCCCAGCCCCCATGAATGTGTGGCACAACCACAGAGCTTGTGTTCCTAATTCTTTATTTGCCACGAAAATGTGTTTATATCACATGTCAAATCAAACAAAAGCAAATCCACCTGTACGAAACTTAAAAACACACACAAAATAAAATACTACGTACATGAACATATTCCGACAACATATTTCAATTCCGTGGTCACAGTACTACCACTCTCCCAGCATCTTCTGAACAAACTTCCCATTCCTTAACAAGTAAGGTTATGCAATACCGTTTTATATGTATATTGTAGCAGGATTAAAATTTGTCTCTGAGCGCCAATGTTGGAACACAACGCCTATACCACATGGTCCGTGCACATTACAGATCATTGGTCATCAGCATATACCTATATGATGCATAGAACTGCCAACGCAGGGGATCAAGGGCGCAAGTTAGTCGTCGTTTGTCCACCATTCTTTCCCTCCTTGTCCGTCTGTGGCACTGTTGTCCTCCAGGAAAACCACCCACTTCACCTTTCATTCGCCGTGTGGTTAACAATCCTGCAGCCTTTCTTTTTCTCTCTCTCTCTCTCTTGCCGGTTTCCCACCTACCCATCAGCTGTGTGTAGACGGTTGAACAAGCGACGAAGGGGCAGACTGGCCAAACAGCAGCTACGAAAACTGTGTCACGAAACATGTCCTGTGTTGAGAGGTGAAAATACAAGTAATAATGGCTGACGTGTGTTTCACAGAACGACAAGCGACTAGTAAACTGAAACAAAGTGACAGGCAAATTTTAGCCGTTTGACAAGTGTTGATTTACAAATTCCTGTCACATTCACTAGTAACCGTTTTGTGACCGAGGTAGCGGGTAAGGTCAGACTTGTCACGTTTAGATGACTGTGTGGTACAGGATAGGCAGGACATGTGTTTAGATGAACATTAAGTCAGTATGTGGTCCAGTGGTTCGGAAGAGGAGAATGAAGTTGTGGCCATTCGCAGACAAAGAATTGACCGAAGCAAGGTGAATTACAGTGAGATGGAGCGCAGTTATGGATATAACGAGAGGTTAAGTCTAACTTGAGTGAATATGGAAGAACGTTTCAGCACCGGGAAACAATCTTAAGTCGCGCTTCAAATCCGAAGCAATTGCTACAAATAGCACTGCATTTGTTATGTACAAGAGGACAGTAGCATTCAGTGGGTGACATGCGTGGTGTATAAGGCCAGAATATGCAGAGCAGTGCGTGAGGTAGTGACTGCTGTGAACAAAATAATGCTGCCTCAGTGTGTCCATTGGCCTCGCAAATCTCTCGTGTACTCTGACCGAGGCAAATACAATTTCCGTTCAAGCTCTAGGGCCTGCAATCTGAGTTTATAATTCTGCAGTTCCAAGTGCTGAATCTCCAGATCTAATTTCCTTCTTTTCTTTTCTTCAACTGCTTGATATACCGAGTGTCCTTCTGGCCATCTTATGAGCCATCTCTTACCTATAGGTGAAAAAAAAATCCTTTTAGGCACAACCCGCAATATCAACACTAAAACCCCATGGAAGCAGATTATGATTTCCTAAAACAGTGAAATGATTTTAAATTCTGAAGGAAATCATGACTTGTTCTGACAAAAATTCAGTCCCACCTTTTCTAACATTCCTCTTTTCATCTCTGACAGAAAATGGCGGGGGTATATCATCCGGGGATACAGATTGAGGTAACTGTGTCTGTTGCTGATCTGCAACTGTCTCCTCAGCCTGAAAACAGTCGTTACCGTCCAAACCTTCTACGGTGGAATTATCCTTCCCAAGTATATCTAGAATGAGGAGATCCATTTCGTTGTACTTCGCCTCCTCACCTCCACCTGCTCCTGCCATTTTCGCATTGTTTCTCTTTGCCTGAAATAAAATAATAAACTAAGTTTCGCATGCACATGTAAGACTACTACATACGCCAATCCTTTGCATTTACTTGGACCCAAGCTGATGAACAGTGACCGCTGTGACACTTCTAAAACATAATTATAAGTTTACTGGTAAAAGTAAACGGTAAAGTTCACCCTAGAACAAGCCCCGAAGGCCCATAGGGGGAGCAGATGTTTAGCTCTACTCTTCCCATAACCTCGGCGCGCTATGTGGGGTGGGTGGTCAACGCCACGCCCCAGCCGCTTTACCCCCGGGAAAAACCCGGTACCCATTGTGGGTGGACCCTAGGGCCTGTCTGGACGGTTGCGGAAAGTCTCGCCTCTACCGGGTTCGATCCCCTGGCCGTCCAGCCCGTAGCGAGTCGACTGAGTGAACTAACAACCGGAAAGAAACATATGTAAATATTTAGTTAAATACCAATTATAAAGTGTGAAAGGAATAAGGAAAGGTAATTTATGATCAATCCAGAATATTCTAGAAAGGAAGGGAGGCAGATATTGTCCGACGTCTTGTAGCAATGAGAAGCATAAGAGATTAATAGATTACAAAATTGAGTGACCTGACATTGGTGGGCACGTGGCTACGTCATTGATTGGTAGGACCTGCCGCCTAAATATATCACGTCTGCCCATAATTTAAAAGTTCTTACTCACCAATGTCCTCTTTCTCCAGTTCGACCACAGAGTGTCACGAAAATACTGCCACTGCTTCCCTGTCACCAGTCCCAGTGACTCCGCAAGATCCGTCACTTCCTTCCACTTCTCACATTTCTTTTGTTTTGTGAGATCGTTTGAAAATGGCCCGAAAAGAACACTTTTCTCCTGTTTTATCTTCTGCAGAACAGCAAGTTTGTTTGCAGTCGCCATTTTATCTCTCCTTTCTAACACAACTCGACTTGTCACGCTAATCGTTGAGAAGGTAATGGTGACAATTCTAGCAAAAGATTCCGCTCCGTGAAACAGGATGTTATGCTACTTGTCACTTGTCGCTCGCTCACCGGTCACCGTGTCGCTTGTCACACCCGTCGCTGCGTGGAACAGGCACTGTATCTCGCTCGCTCTCTCCCTCCCACGACTGGGTTCACCTCCTACAGCACGAATATACATGCGGGTAGGTAGGCAAGTGAACGTAGGCTATCGGCCATCAGTTAACGAGCAGCAAGCGACAATTGACCAGACTGCATAGGCGTGATAAAATGTGACGCAACGTCGGTGCGGATTTACTACATTACGCTGCGTAATATCCCAGAACAACGCAAATGTCAGACTGGTTATAGTTCTCACAAGTCGTCCGTAACATGTTGCCATAATGATTTCGCCGTGCTATGTTGTCAGAAAATTCATAAGCTAAATATATTTTCCTGTTAAAGATAACAAGATGTGGTGTTAACCCGATTCATGAATTGCAAAAGATGTACGGGAAATTTCATCATCCAGAACGGTTTCTCAGATACTTGAGAATGGCTGCTGAAACGTGACTTTTTACTAAGTAGAATATGTCACCGACTTCAAAAGCAGACAATGAACTACAGACAACTCTGTTGAGAGAGAGACTGCTTGTTACAATATGGTACGATTTTAAGGAAATTTTCTCGCCTTTGAAATGCCCAGACTGACTCCAGGGCCCACCCAGTCTTCTATTCAGTGGATACTTAGGTTCCTTTTACTAGATACATGAATTTTCGTGTGTAGATATGATTCATAACATTGTATGTAAAATGTTGGTTGTATGTTGCACTGTAAAAATTCTGTATATTTATGGTCCATTCCACATCCTTCTGTCATTCTGACACTTGTGGACCCAAAGAATGTATGTAACTACATTTGAAAGTGACAATTGTATATACAAGATTTCTATTGCAAATACCATGCATGTGTATTTTACTCTGTAATGTAACTGCCTAAACATCGTTCATGACAAACTGAAATACATGGATGAACTGAACAATAAACACAGGTACTTCTGACCTACTATGGCATGACTGCATATGTGTACTTTAACGGTTGAATTTCTGAATACAGCATGCCAGTCATTTGAAAATACTTCCCACTTGTCATAACACATGCAGCAGCTACTTCTTCTCACAGCTTATTCATGGCAACCTTATGTCTGATATAAAGATCATCTTCTCTCCGTAGAGAATGTCTTTAATATCCTTCTGAAATTAACACCCCCTAACTACGTTTTAGCCATTCCCTCCACACGTCTGCCTGCCATTATCCACGGTAACTCACAACCGCAGATCCCCTCAAGTCGAGTTATGTTGATCAGAAAATAGAACCAGTATTAACCACAAAGGTATGTCATTCGAGCACTCAGTAACATCGCTCAAGTGCCCGCATCAGTTTTGCCACTTGTATATGAAAATGCATGTTTTATCTTTCCTCTGTTGCTTGCTCCCTCTGCCATACCCTATACGAAGAACAAAATCTGGGAACAGGGAAACAGAATTGGAAAACAGAAAACAATCCCAGATTGAAGGAAGCTGTCTGCAACTAGTACTGTAGTTATGTTCTGAAAAGTCCAACTCAAGTCAAATTTTGTCCAAGCCGGAATTGAGTGCAGACATGGTCAACTATACACAAGGGAGTCCAGTGGAAATACTAACTCCAAAACACTAGAACATGATTGGCCACAGCAGGACTGCCCAGTCACCTGCTTATCACTTGGCAGTTTTCTTCAGCCACCTTCACTATGTGCTTTCATTTCTGTAAGGAAGCCTGCCATAAATCCCCAACCCCTTGTCTGTACCTCGGGGTATTGTGGATTTGTACTCTACCCTGGGTCACGTGGGAGGCAGTAACAGCTGTGGAGGGCACACCCTGATGAGGGTTGCTACAACACGCTGGCTAACGGGGCTCTGGTCTACCCAAGCCAAGGCGGAAGAAATCATGCTGAAGGCTGCATGGCACTGGGGTAGAGATTGCTTTGCCATGAACAATCCCCTTGGGGAACCAGGTCGCAACCCATTGTATGTAGGCCTTCCATCCACGTGGGGTTCCGTGGACAGTGAACAAATGTTTTCCCCGTTTTTCATGGGAGGGCTCCTTACTGGGGACTCTGACAGATATAAATGAATGAATAAACCATTGGCTCTGGAGATGAAGCTTCTCTCTCCCTAGAAACCCTGTTGGGGAACATGGAAGGGGAGCTCATTTACAGGGGAATCTGAGGGAAAGGTGTAGAAGAAAGCTCTGAAGAAGGGCATCTCTCTCTGCAGGGGCCTGTTGGGAAACCTGGGGAGTCTGTTGACTGGGATTTTAAGAGATAGTTGGAGGGCTCCGGAAAGGGAGCATCTCTCTGCAGGCACTCTGTTAGGGGGGCTCCTTTCTGGGGATCCGGAAGGACATGGGGAGGAGGGCTCAGGGGACGAACATCATTATCCGTGGGGCCCCATTGGGGAATTCAATAGGGGCTCATCTACTGGGGCCTTGTGAAGGCTCTGGAGATGGGCACCTTTCTCCACAGGGACCCTGTTAAGTAACATGGGAGGTCCATTCACTGGGAACTCTGAGAGAGAGAGTTGAAAGGGGGACTCTGGAAACGAGGCATCTCTCTCTGTGGGAGCTCTGTTAGGGGAACCTGGAGGGGGGGGGGGGGGCCCTTTTGTTAGGGCCCCGGGGGGTTGTGAAAGAAACGCTGGGGGGGGGGGCATCTCTCTTCGGGGGGCCCGGGTTGGGCAAAGAGGGG
>Ga0123355_10006284_pt1 | contig 17564 bp, 13 predicted proteins | sample TergutEmb28metaG_3_FD_89872 | JGI IMG/M metagenome (GOLD analysis project Ga0123355, IMG submission 89872) | Embiratermes neotenicus P1 segment gut microbial communities from Petit-Saut dam, French Guiana - Emb289 P1 | ecosystem: Host-associated > Arthropoda: Insects > Digestive system > Gut ...
CATAGCATTCTTCTAATAAATACTGCCGCAGACTTTCATGGGTCTGCTCTTTGTCCCAGGGGCAGCCGTTTTCGCCCAGCAGGATATCCATTATATTAAGGAAGCTTTCAAATTTCATGGTCCGTCTCCTGTCTATGATTTGATATGCAGCCGGTAAAACCAGCTTTCGACATGCTTGTACACTCTTGCTTACGCATGTAATCTTACATATATAATGTAGTAATTTCAAATATGCGATATTTCACAGGATGCACTATAAATATTTATATAAAGCTAGTATATGTCACCCGCTATGGAAACCGGTTTACTAATCCCATATTTTGAAGTAGAATCAACAAAAATGCAAAATATAAGATATAAGAGGTGACCCCATGGTAAAACAATACACCAAAGCAGCCTGGCAATATTTTAACGAGGGCGTATGGATGCAAGAAGTAAACGTTAGGGATTTTATACAGCGCAATGTGACCCCCTACCACGGTGATGCAACATTCCTTCAGGGGCCAACAAGCGATACACAAACCCTGTGGGCAAACGTGTGCGAGCTTACCAAGCAAGAAAACGAGAACGGTATCCTGGATGTAGAAACAAAAATCCCCAACAGTATTACCTCACATGGCCCAGGATATATAAATAAGGAAAAAGAAAAAATTGTAGGCTTGCAAACAGACAAACCCCTAAAGCGCGGTATTTTCCCAAACGGCGGCATAAGGGTTATCCAAAAAGCATTAGAATCCTACGGTTACAAGCTAGACACTACAACAGAAGAAATATATACAAAATACCGCAAAGCCCACAACGACGGGGTTTTTGATGCGTATACCCCAGAGATGCGTGCTGCCCGTTCTTCTGGCATTATTACCGGCTTGCCTGATGCATATGGCCGCGGCCGCATAATAGGCGACTACCGCCGGTTGGCCCTATACGGCACGGCATTATTAATAGAAGACAAAGAGCGCCAGCTAGAAAGAATGGACGTTTCCTGGCTAGAAGAAAAAACAATCCAACAACGTGAGGAGTTGAACGAGCAAATCCGTTCCCTTCACCAGTTGGAGGAAATGGCAGCAGCATATGGCTGCGACGTAAAACAGCCCGCCAAAAACGCCCAGCAAGCTATACAGTGGACGTATTTTGCGTACCTTGCCGCCGCAAAACAACAAGACGGTGCCGCAACATCGCTTGGGCGCGTGGCCACATTCTTGGATATATATATAGAGCGCGACCTCAAAAACGGTGTAATATCCGAAGCACAAGCACAAGAATTAATAGACCATTTTGCAATGAAACTACGCATGATACGCTTCTTGCGTACACCAGAGTACAACGCGCTTTTTTCCGGTGACCCGACATGGGTAACAGATGCTATAGGCGGCATGAGCGAGTCCGGCGAGACATTGGTAACAAAAAACTGCTATAGGTTAATCCACACACTATACAACCTAGGCCCAGCCCCAGAGCCCAACCTAACAGTGCTTTGGAGCGTAAACCTGCCAGAAAATTTTAAGCGCTTTTGCGCCCAGGTAAGCATAGACACAAGCTCCCTCCAGTACGAGAGCGATGACTTAATGCGGGGCTACTGGGGCGACGATTACGCAATTGCGTGCTGTGTAAGTGCCATGAGGCTGGGTAAGCAGATGCAGTTTTTTGGCGCAAGAGCCAACCTTGCCAAGGCCCTGACCTATGCCATCAACGGCGGCAAAGACGAAAAAACCGGCCAACAAATAGGGCCAGAGTTTGCACCCATAATGTCCGAATATCTAGATTATGACGAAGTTTATCGCAAGATGGACCAGGTGTTGGAATGGCTTGCGACTTTGTATATCAATACACTCAACATCATCCACTACATGCATGACAAGTACAATTACGAAAGTATCCAATTTGCGCTGCATGACTTAGAAATCTTGCGTACACATGCCTGCGGCATAGCAGGGCTTAGTGTTGTGGCTGATTCGCTTTCCGCTATCAAGCATGCCAAGGTCAAAACCGTGCGCAATGCAGACGGCCTAGTTGTAGACTATATAATAGAAGGCGAATATCCCGCCTTTGGCAATAACGACGAGCGGGTAGACACCATAGCCAACGGCTTGGTCAAGGAATTTATGCAAAAACTGCAAAAGCAGCGTGCGTACCGTGACGCGGTGCCAACCCTGAGTGTACTAACCATCACATCCAACGTGGTATACGGCACAGCCACAGGCGCCACCCCAGACGGCCGCAAAGAGGGCCAACCCTTCGCGCCGGGGGCCAACCCTATGCACGGCAGGGATACCAAGGGCGCTGTTGCGTCTATGGCCAGTGTTGCTAAGCTGCCATACGAATATTCCCAGGACGGCATAAGCTACACATTCTCTATAGTACCCAGGGCACTGGGCCAAACCAGGGACGAGCGTCAGGAGAATTTATCCTCGTTAATAGACGCATATTTTAGCGACAACGGGCACCATATCAATATTAATGTATTCGAAAAAGAAACACTCCTAGACGCGATGGAGCACCCCGAGAAATACCCACAACTAACAATACGGGTTTCGGGATATGCTGTTAACTTTATAAAGCTGACAAAGGACCAGCAACTCGAGGTTATACACAGGACTTTCCATGAGCGGTTATAACGAATTAAATGAGAAACAGTCCAGCCCGAGCCGAAATAGCGGACGCTTCAACGCTTTTCGGCGACAGGCTGGACTTATTTCGAATTAATTCGTTTCAAATAACGCGACAAGAGATAAATGAGGATTAACAGCTATGCTTGATATGAATAAAGCCGGGCATGTGCATTCTATTGACACATGCGGCATGGTGGACGGGCCGGGGATACGCTACTTGCTGTTTTTATCTGGCTGCCCGCTAAGATGTAAGTATTGCCACAACCCCGACACATGGGAAAGGACATCCGGCAAGATTATGACCGTCGGGGAAATACTCACGGATATCAAGCGGTATAAGTCATATATGAAATTTTCTGGTGGCGGGGTTACGGTTTCTGGCGGCGAGCCGCTTGCCCAGGCGGTATTTCTTGAAGCACTGCTTAGGGCTTGCAAGGACAGTGGCTTTCACACGGCAGTTGATACTTCTGGTTACGCATCCAGGGTCAATGCCGGGCGGGTCTTGGCTCATACGGACTTGGTACTTTTGGATATCAAGTCCATAAACCCCGAAACATACAAGAATCTAACAGGCGTGCCCATAGACCGTACGCTTCGGATGTTGGAACTTTGCCACAAGCTAGGCCGCAAAGTATGGGTAAGATATGTACTAGTACCCGGGCTGACAGATGACATAAATGACATACAGCACCTGGCCGAGTATTTAAAGCCTTATGACAACATAGAGCGGATAGATGTCGTGCCCTTCCACAAAGTAGGCGAATACAAATGGCAGGATTTAGGGCTTGATTATGACCTTGCAGACACGCAGCCACCAAGTCAGGAGCTGTTGGAGCTGGCAATCAGTATTCTTTCCTATCAAAAACCAAGCTCCCAGCCATAAAGAACACAACGCCGTATGCCACAACTATCACAAGCATATGCAGCATACGCGAGGCCGCCGGTGTTACACCAATCCAGAGCCGGTGCCACCCCAAAAATGAAGTAAACAACAACTCAGACAATATAGGAAAAAAAACCGGCAATACACTCATCGCAAGATATACAACCACAAGCAAAAACATTATTAGGCTGCTGCTGCGCCCAAGCAGTGCAATAAGGGCCGCAAACGCCGCAAGCACCGCCAAGGTAGGAATAGTAAGCGCATAAGATGCCAACGCCCGCACCAGCGCATCCATACCAAGCCCACGGCCCAATGCCTGGTGCAAAATCGTGCTTACGGTAAATACACAAGCCAGGTATATCGTTATATATGTCATGACCGCCACAAGCTTCGCAGCATAAAGTTTCCAACGCTCTACCGGGCGGCAAATCATGGCTTTCATTGTATGCTCTGCCGCTTCGGTGGTGATAAGGTCTGTCACACCCATAAAAATTAATAACGGGAATAATATCTGCAAGAAAAACGGCAACACACCCATGGGCGTGGGTGCCAAAGCAACAAATATACCGCCGTGCTGCCCTATTAGGCCGGAGGCGATACTACCCAGCACCGCCCATGCGATACATATAACAACACCAATTATAAGAAACGCAATATATTTCTTGCGTCTAACCAGTTTATCTGTCTCATTGAGATATGCCGCCACAAATGCCGTCATATAGCAAATCCCCCTTGCCTTCCCCGCTTCACTGCATCAATAAAAAAATCCTCCACACTGCTAAAGGACTGTAGAACTTCATGTATATTGTCTATGGCCAGCATCTTGCCGCCATGCATCACAGCTACATGCGTGGCGCATTGCTGTATCTCGTTGGCCAAGTGAGATGACACTAGTACCGCAGAGCCCCCTGCGGCGGCGGCTTTTATTACATCGCGCACCAGCAACATGCCTTCTATGTCCAGCCCGTTTGCAGGCTCGTCCAAGATAAGCAACTCTGGGGACGATAGTAATGCCATCGCCAACCCAACACGTTGCCGCATACCCAAGCTTAAGGAGCGCACCTTATCTTTGCGGTACCGGTACATTTCTACCATTTCTAGTACTTCATTGATACAGCTTTCGTCTACATGCGAATAAAACCTTGCGGCAAGCCGCAGGTTTGTGAGTACCGTTGTATGCTCGTACAAGGCAGGGGCCTCTATTAGGCAGCCGGTATGGCGCACGGCTTTCTCGTGCTGGTTAATGGCATCAATACCGCATATGGTTATCTCGCCGCTGTTGACTTTTATAAGTCCAGCAATGGCTTTCATGGTTGTGGTCTTACCGCTGCCGTTGGGGCCAAGCAACCCCAAAACTTCGCCTGGCAAAAGGGCGAAAGATATATCTTCCGCCCCGCGCCCGTTTTTATATAGTTTTGTTACGTTACTAAGCTGCAGCACCATTTATGGGTACACTCTAGTCTTGCTGCTTTCGTCTTGCCCCAGGGCTTGACGTATATGTTGCACGTCTGTGGGCCAGCGGTTGGTTATGCTGGCCAGGTCAATATTACCGTCTTCATCAAGGGTAAAGAAAACTTGGTTGTGCATACGCCCAAAATACTCCTCAAGTATCTCCTGTGCCCCTTCAAATGGGTTTACAGGCACAGTTGTGCCAATATCAAAAAAGCGCAGTGCACCTTCTACCTCAACCACATGGGTGTCCCCTAAGATATTTTCTATAGTAGCCCTGCCCAAGAAACTTACATACAGGAGGTTACCGTATCCATCTATGTCTGCATGGCCCTGTATGCGGTCTATTGCAAGGTCACGTATGGGGACTTCTAGTGTGTGGTTAAAGTCTTCCCTTGCGCGGCTTGTATCGGCCCATCTTAGCTGCTCGTCTATTGCTATATTAATAATAAGACGCACGGCTTCTGGTAGCTGGCTCTCTGTAATTGCGCCGCTTATACGGCGGATATCGTCGCCTTGGGCGCTCATTGTTAGGTTGTTTTTTAAATCGCCAACAAAAAGGTCAATTGCCAGCTCTGCAAGCCTTAGGTAGTTAGAGTCGCGGCCGGCCTGGCCAAACATGACATAACCTACTGAATTGTGCATCAAGTTTTGGCCGGGCTGTGCCCGCTGGGCAAAATGCCACTGTACAACGTTGTCATCATACAATTCATCGCTTTGCCTAAAGGTAATCGGGTTTAATCTAAAATCTGGGGTGGTATAGCTTATGCGGTAGCCACCTTCACGGTTGCTGACCATGCTAAGCATACTTTCGCTGTCTACATAGTTCCTTATACTGCTTTGCTCAAGCACTTGACCGTCTACCCGTATAACAAACTCACCCTCTACAGAATAATTCTCATAGAAAAGTGCGTTAATTGCCGCGTTTTTTAGGTTTTCGTAAGGCGAGCCGTTTATAGCCGAAACAGTAAGTGCCCCTATAAGCATAACTGCCGCTATAACCAAACATATTGCCCGTGTTGAGATACGTTTTTTCATATTATTCCTCCCTTATGTGCCAACATAAAATCCTTTGTATTATACGGCCAAAATTGACTTGTGCGCAAGTGCGTGATAGTGTATGGCACGACATATTATAGCAATTTATATACCTAACACGCAGTTTGACTAGCCCAGAATGGAGACTCGTATGCGTATAATTGCCGGGTCGGCCAGGCGCACCCCACTAACCGCACCAAAGGGAACCGACACGCGCCCCACAGCAGACCGTGTGAAGGAAAATTTATTTAATATTCTTATGCCCTATATAGCAGGTGCTAGGTTTTTGGATTTATTTTGCGGAAGCGGCGCTATTGGCATAGAAGCACTGAGTAGAGGTGCTGAGGAAGCTGTGTTTGTAGATACCTCCAGAGACGCGGCAAATACCGTATCTGCCAACTTGACCCGTGCCAAGCTTACTGGCCGCGTACTAACTATGTGCGCTTTAGCTGCAATACCCATGCTGGCTAGGGAAGATAAAGTATTTGACATCATTTTTATGGACCCGCCATATAGTCAAGGGTTAACGACCCAGACGCTGGATGCCTTACTCAAGAGCCCCCTTTTGTCGCCCACGGGGCTGGTAGTTGCCGAAATTGGCGCAGATGAAGAAGCACCCGAACTTGGGCTAACTTTACAAGATATAAGGGCATACGGCAGTGCTAGGCTACTTTTTTATAGTTGACTTCTAAGGATTTATTTGAGAATAAGATTTAATATTGGTATCAGAAAGTAGTTGAACCTATGAGTGCCATATATCCAGGCAGTTTTGACCCTGTAACCAACGGCCATATAGATATAGCCCGCAGAAGTGCACGCATTATGGGCCACCTGATAGTTGCCGTACTAGACAACCCCCACAAGAAGCCCCTGTTTAGCGTGAGCGAGCGGGTAAGCCTGCTACGCGACGTGTTTAGTAGAGATAGTAATATAGAAGTGGATTCGTTCACGGGGCTACTGGCAAACTATGCACAAAGTAAGAATATACAGGTGATTATCCGCGGTATTCGCGGGCCAGAAGACTTGGTAAAAGAGACACCATACGCAGTTTGGAACAATCAACTGGCTAAAGGGCTTGCACAATCCCTAGAAACCTTGTATTTTACTGCTAAACCAACCCTTGCACATATATCCTCTAGTATTGTTAAAGAAGTAGCAGCTTATAGCATCCCCAGCGGGCAACATGATGCAGTACTAGCTCAAGCTGTACCACCCACCGTACACGAGGCTTTGAAAGTAAAGTTTAGCAAATAATGTTTATATAGAAAATTCACATAAGAGAGGGAAAGCCATGGACGCATTATTAGATTATTTAGATAACATAGAAGAGGTGCTGGATAAAAGTAAAGCCATACCCCTAACCGGGCGCGTTACCGTAGACAAAGAGCGCATACTGGACATTGTTAACGAGATACGCCTCAACCTGCCAGAAGATATCCGCTTTGCCCAGCGCATAGTGGGTGACCATGACAAAATCCTAGAAGACGCAAGGCACAGGGCCGCCAGCTTACTTGAAGACGCAAAAATAGAAGCAAAGTCCATGACCAACAACAACGAAATCTACCGCCGCGCGTCCGAGCAAGCCTCGGAACTAATGGAAGAAACCAAGCGCAGCGCCCGTGAAGTAAGGCTAAACGCCATGGACTATGCAGACGAGATACTAGAAAAAGCCGAGAACCAAATCCGCCAAACTATGGAAAACATGGAGCAGCAGCACCGTCGCATCATGGAGTACTACGAAGGCATAATAGATATTATTTATCAAAACCGCCAACAGTTAAGAGGAAGATAACACTGTTTTCGCTTCCCTGTAAATAAACAAGCCGGGCGCACCCGTAGTATTCTACGGTAATGCGCCCGGCTATTTTTGTGTTGCTGTACTACTCACGTACCTGCAAATGCTCGATAGGCTTCTTGGCCGTAATAACTACCGCACCCACAGCCGAACCAAAAGCTACCCCAGCCAGGTACATGCCAGATAGCATAAGCACCATATCAATACCGCGCCCCATTAATATGAGCGCAACAACGCCAATACATAGCCCAAGTAGGCATAGCAGCACCTGCTCTGCCCATGTTATAAAACCGGCTTTAAGCTTGCTTGCCCCAAGTACCCGCATTATTGCTGCGTTTTTTGTACCTTGAAGTACTATTATTAGCGCAATACCTGCACCTATTATTAGCGCAATGCCCACAGCAACGGGGTATAGCATTTCTAGTAGCAGCATGCTTTGCTCTAGGGAGTTTATTATGCTGTTTAACTCCCTGTCATATACAAAAAGGCTTAACTGCTGCATACCAAGTTCATCCGGTACCAAGGTAGGGTTGAGTATCAGCTCGAACGTTTCCCGTATCTGGCCTATCTCCCTGTTGTATGCCGGGTTTATGGCAAAGTCCATGGATATATATCGCACTTGCCATACATAGTGCTCAAGCACCATTAGGGGCATAAGCACTGCATCTTGCATATTTGCATGATGTATTTGCCGGTTGTGCACCCCAGCTATGACTACATATATGTGACTCCATGACCTGCGTCCGTCTTGCCTTCTTAGTCCAAGACTGTTGTAGCCCATTGCTGCATAGTCGCCCAATGTCAAGCCGCGTCTTTCTAATGTGTGAGACGACACTATAATTGGCACTATATCTCCGGGGGTATAGCTGGCTATATTAAAAGTGTCGGCGCAAAAACCCGGTGCAAAATCTATTTCTATGTTGCGCAGCCCGCCAGCCCTGGCACCTTGTGCATAGTCAAGCATTTCAAAATCGTGTGTATCGTCAAATACCCGGCCTGTCGCCGCTACATTATGAGCTTGCAAAAACATTTCTATATCATTTATCCCAAGTGCATGGTCAAAAGGTGCAATTTGGCTATGCATGTACCTGTTCCACCTTACAGATGCAGCATGGAAATACCCAATAAGGGACCGCCAAAACTCTGGCATGGTGCCATCTCGCAAGGGCAGTACAAATGTCTCCTCGAAGCCCGCTTCCATAAATGCCGAGTATATATACCCTGTGTTAAGAAACCTTTGTACTGTCACATGCCTTATATTGTCACCAATATAGTTGCCGCTGTGGGCTGCGGCGTGGTTTTGTGCAATTTCACCCCTGATAATTGTTGTCTCGTATATACGGTCTACTTCTGCTGCTGTACGGTCTATAGACTCTTGCAGCCACCCTAGCGTAATAATAAAAAACAACGTAACCGCCAGCCCAAGAACAGACTTTACAGGGGACCTGGTTATGTGGCGGCGTATCCAGCGCAAGCTACTAAAAACCCTATCTTTTGCGGAGCGTGATAGCTCCTGACGGGGTAAGTACATGTCCGTACTTGGACTTGGTGCAGTGGTTTCGCTGCTGCTAGTGTCTTTTACTTTGCCGGGGGCACTAACTGCGCCTTGCAACTGCATTAGCACTGGCAAGCGCAATATCCGTATACCCCCAAATGCAACCATAAGTATCATAAGTGCTAATACAATGGCCAACAAAGCAGCAAGCCAATACATACCAAGTTGTACATTCAAATCAATGTCTAGGCCAACCTCACGGCCATCTAACATGGGCCTGTCGCCAAACATTTCTTGCCAGCGTAGTTCATAGCCTGTTAGGGGGATGGCTTCCTCATAGGCTTCTTCGAATAGCACAAGTGTGTTTGTGGCCTCGTTTAAGGCAAAATGCCAAGCCGCTACCCCACCCAGTGCAATAGGCGGTATGCCAAATAATATGGCGGTGATTACTATCTGCCACATAATCCTTTTTGTGGACCGCCCAATAGCACGCATTATAGCTATCTCGCGGCGTTTTTGCCGCAGGTACAAGAAGGCAACAAGCCCCATCACCAGTATAAAAACAATCAAAAACAACACAAGATTAAAGGTTATTGTAAGCAATATAGGCGCAGCAGACAGCCAAAAGTTTGAAGAATCTACGAAGTACGTGACCAAGTCCATACCCAGGTCATATATTTGCCAGCGGTGCCCTTGATAAAAGTCATCCTCGTACCGCGAGTCTGCAAGCACAAAGCTGTACCATACATCCGGCACATAGTCTTGGCCAAGCTGTATCACGGGTAGCTCTACCCTACCCTGGACGCTTTGGCCGTACTCGTCATATGTGTCTCCCCACCCCCATCTCCGCCAATATACCCCTATATCCTGTGGCAGCACAGAGTTGGGTACAAACACAAACAAAGACTGTGCGGTATAGCGCGTTAGCTCCTCGAACACGGTAATACCTACTATTTCTAGCTCTACCGTGTGGGCATCATAAAAACGCTCTTGATAATTGCGGTCCATACGTATTAGTGGGGTCATGAAACTCCTAAGCCCTACTTGGCCTACAAAGTGCTGGTGCCTTGGTATGGTCACACTTATGGTTGACCCAAGTTCTAGCCCCCTGGCCCTGGCAAAGGTCCTGTCTATAACCGCTACGGGGTTTGCTGTTAGATAGTCGTTATGGTTAATTAGGCGGCCCTGGTGCAAGCGTATTGCACGGTCTGTTTCTGGCATGACCGTCATATCTGCTGTACCTTGTAGCTGGACACTGCTTTGGTCACGCCGCAGCATTTCCATCTCGGCAGGTATGTGGGACAAATACGGCAATGTAAAATCCACTTGCTGGCCGGTAGCAATTGGGTGAAACCATACTTGGTCTTCGGTTGTACCTTCTTCACATAGTGGCCACATCATTATCGTATTTGCAGAGTTGCCAATTGTCGGGAGTAGCGGGCCGTGGCGCCTGTCTGGCATAAACCTGCCGCGGGCACCCCTGGGGTACTCACGTACATATGCCCCACGTACCAGATACCGCTGCCCTACTTGCATGTACTGCACGGCATTGCGGTAGTTTTCTATGTTTCTAAGGATATACATTGTTACTTCTTGGCCTTCTATGGCATGTTCTGGGTAGCCAACCAGCACATCGCATATCTGCATGTGCACAACTGTGCCGCGTATAGCGGCATCACCATCAGGGTCTGATATCCTGATATACAGTTCGTCTATGTATAGCAGGTATGCAATAAAATATGTTTCTGTCATGCGCTGTTGGTTGTAGCGGGCAGACCTAAATGCGTTTACCTGCGCGGTCATGCCAATAACGTCTGCATTTTGCATCCCCACAAGAAAGCCCTCTGCAGCACGGCGGTTATCCTCCTGGCCAATATAGGGGCTTTGTGTGATGACGGCGGCACCTTCGGATACATCGCCCATAACCATATGGTGGTTGATATAACCAATGGACCTATACGAGTCTGCAATACTTAATATTTGGTTGCGCACGATTTGAAACTCTACAGTACGCAGTACGAAGGCAAAGGCCGCTAATGCGATTAGTATTACCAATATTGCTGTGCGCAGGGGCTGGCGAATCATAGATTTAATAAACACGTTTTTTCTCATTGTTAACATAGGCCTCCTTCGTTTATATAAAAAAAGGCTTCTTCTATATTAGAAGAAGCCCAGTCTAGTATACATGATCATGGCAAGTATTGCGAATCCACAATTTCCCACTCGTTAACATAAATAAAAACATGATCAGATGCCGGCATACGCCCCTGGGCCACCCGCGTACCGGTTAGCACAGCAGAATGCCTAAATCCCAGGCTTATTATTGGCAGCCTATCTACAATACCTTGCTGCAATTGAGATACGGCTTGCAAGTATGCGCTTTCTGTAGAGGCTAAGCTAAGGCTTGCAAACAGCCCTTCCAACACTGGGTCACTAGTAAACAACGGCCCGCCTTGGAACATAAATGCAAAATCCGGCACAAAATCAAGTTTCATACCGCCAAGGTACAAGTCAAACTCCCCGTCTTGTAAGCGGGCGTAGTACTCGTCAAAGGGCAGCGCAATAACTATGGCGGGATGGCCTGCTGTCACTAGGCCTGTGGCTAAACGGTTTGCTATGTGCACCCGCTCTATATGCTCTGTATTTACTAGTATTTGCAGGGGCTCTGGTATATTTATGGCTCTAAGCAATACTGCGGCACGGGCCGGGTCGTACTCTGGCCCGGTTATATTATTGTCGTGCATCCAGCTACGCGGGTGGATTGGTGATGCCGCACGCACTGCACGGTGCAGATATTCTGCATTTATGGCCTCGTCTGCGTTAAAGGCATGGGCTACAGCCTGGCGGGCGTTGATGTTGCGAAATATTCCGCGCTCAAAATTAAAACCAATAAACTCAAAATACATCGCAAGAAATTCTTCGTGGTTTACGGGTTTGACGCTGGGGTGCTTTACCCACTCTGCAAAGGGCAGCCGTATAGCGTCTATTACACCTTGGTCAAAAGCATGGAGTTTTGTTTGCGCATCTGGTATCAGCAGCACCTCTATAACGCTTATTGTTGGGGTGCGGCGGAAGGTATATGGGTTTTTTTCTAATATCATGGACTGCATTGGCACCCTGGATGCAAAATTGTATGGCCCATTGCCCAGCGGCTGCATGTTGCGCGGGCTTGTGGTATTTACATGGCCGCTATAATAATGCTCGGGTATTATTGGGAAGCTAAGGGCATAGCTTGCCGTAACAGAGGCTTGTTGGAATGTGACTAGCGCTGTCCTGGAGTTGACACGGTCCACACGGGCTATGTTTTCTACATTGCGCTTGTATATTACCGTATCCGGTGCACGCCTTAGTATTTCTACAGAAAATATAATATCATCCACAGTAACCGGTATGCCGTCACTCCAGATAGCGTCGTCACGTATTGTTAATGTCGCGGTAGAAAAGTCCGACGCCAACTCCATATTTACAAGGTGACCGGTTGGGCGCAGTGTCTCGTCAAGCACAACCAGCGGCTCGAACAGCAAGCGGAGTATGGGCGCTACGGTCGCATCTTCGTTTAAAAGCGGGTTGAGGGTAATGGGGTGGCGCATAGACAGGCGCAACACGCCATCATCTTCGATACCGCCATATTCAGGTGCACGCACAAGGGGCTGCGGTACTGGCTCTGCCTCGTGTACAAGAGGGTCGTCTTGCTGGGGTTGGTTGCTATCGAGTAAAGAGCAAGCGCTTAGCGCTATAAGAAATACTGCCGTACATACAATTAAACCCGGAAACAACGCGAGCTTGTATATCTTATTCATAGCTCACAGCACCTCCCCTGCCAAGCATCCTATTTACTCGCAAGATAACTGCATACACACGCCGGTTTATTTCTACCCTTTCTACGTAGTTACGAGTTTCCGGGAATGGGATAATGTCTAGAGTCCTGCCGTCAGATGATATTTCTGGGTCTGCCAGCCAGCTATTTACACGGCCCTGGCCAGCGTTGTATGCGGCCAAGGCTAGGTTTATATCTCCTTGGTAGCGGCGCTTTAGCCAGTTTAAGTAAAAGCTTCCCATGGCTATGTTTACTTGTGGGTCCCATATTGAGTCTGGGTCAAAGTCTTGTTTGCCCATAAGCCCGGCCAGCCATTCTGCTGTGGTTGGCATTAGTTGCATCAGCCCTTGCGCGCCGGCAGGGGATTGGACATTGGGGCGGAAACTACTCTCGGCCATAATAACAGCCAGTATCACAGAAGGGTCTATCTCCCCGGCATGAGCCTCTATGATATGCATATAGCGTACGGGGAAGCGCATGTTTACTGCCATAATAAAAGCACCTGCAAGCAGGACAAGTATAAAACATATCGAAATTAACCATTTTTTCATTAAACTACTCCTTGGGTGAAATGTTCAAACGCCTTTACCAATAGTATCAAAACCAAGACCTACACCATTTTGGGATTGGGATTGATATCAATTACTGCCTCTAGTGCCAACGAAACCTTTGTTTCAAGGCTTTCTAAGTCTATATTGTTGTTTTCTATTATTGTGTCTGTGTATAGCCGTAGTGACTCGTCACCTGTGCGGCTTGCCAGCCTTTTTTCGGCGGTTTCGCGGCTTATGTTATCCCTTGCCATTATCCTTGCTAGTTTTGTGTCATGGTTGGCTGTTATTAGCCAGCAGCTATGGCAACTTTTGTGCATCCCAGCCTCTATAAGCAGCGGGGCATCTATTACCGCAAACTTGTAATTCCCGCTTTCTCTTGCATTGGCTATTAGCGTATTTGCAAGGGAGATTACCCTTGGGTGGATTATACTTTCTAGGCGGGCTAGGTTTGGCTGGTTTCCAAATACAAGCTTGCCAAGAGCCGGGCGTTGTATCTCGCCACTGTTGTCTAATATGTCAGTGCCAAAAGCCGCTACAATTTCGTTGTACGCCGGTTGGCCTTTGCGCATCACGTCATGAGCCAGTAAGTCTGCTTCTATGGTATATCCACCCATCTTGGTAAGCATACGGGTTATTGTGGTCTTGCCGCTTCCGGATATACCGGTTATTCCTATTATCTTCACTTAGTCTCGTACCAACTTTCTCCTTCGTTTACATCGGCTACAAGCGGTATGTCTAGGGTCGCGGCGTTTTCCATTTCTTGTTTTAGTATGTCTTTTACACGCTCCATCTCGGCATATGGGACTTCTAGCAGCAGCTCATCATGTACTTGCAAGATTAGTTTTGCAGTAAGCCCTTCTTGTGCCAGGCGGTTGTGCACGTTTATCATGGCTATCTTAATAATATCTGCCGCAGTGCCCTGGATTGGCATGTTCATGGCCACGCGGCTGCCAAAGGCCCGCTGGTTAAAGTTGTGCGACTTTAACTCTGGCATAGCCCGCCTACGGTTATAAAGTGTGGATACATAGCCGGTCTGCTTTGCGTTTAATATTGTATTGTCTAGGTATGATTTGACCTTTGGGTATTTTTCGAAATACCCAGCTATATAGCGCTCGGCTTCTTTTACGTGTACGCCTATATCTTCGCTTAAGCCAAAGGCACTTATGCCATAAATTATACCAAAGTTTACGGCTTTGGCGTTGTTACGCTGCTCTGGTGTGACTTCTTCTATAGGTATACCCAGCACTTGTGAGGCTGTTAGCCTGTGGATATCTTGCCCCTGGCAGAAGGCTGTGATAAGCGTCTGGTCACCGGACATATGCGCAAGTATACGTAGCTCTATTTGGCTATAGTCTGCATCTATAAACTTGCATCCGGCTTTCGGTACAAAAGCCTTGCGCAGTTCGCGGCCAAGGGGCATACGCACGGGGATGTTTTGCAAGTTGGGCTCGGCACTGGATATGCGGCCCGTTGCCGTTAGCGATTGATGGAATGTTGAGTGTATCCGCGATGTGGTTGGGTTTATAAGGGGCAAAAGGCCATCTACATATGTGGACTTAAGCTTGGCATGGGCACGGTATTCCATTACCAGTGGGATTATTGGGTGGCTGCCGGCCAGTTTTTCTAGTACATCTGCGGCTGTAGAATAGCCGCGGGTAGTCTTCTTTTCGCCTTTAAGGCCCAGTTTCTCGAATAATATTTCACCAAGCTGTATTGGGGACTGGATATTAAAAGGCTCACCTGCGTTGTCGTGGATTGCATGTGTTAGCTCTGCTATGCGCTTGTCTAATACTTGACCGTAATGGGTTAGCATGGCCGGGTCTACTTGTATGCCTGTTGCTTCCATATCTGCCAGTACGGTGGCTAGGGGCAGCTCTATGTTGTTGTATAGTTCAAGTAGGCCAGCTGTGGCCATGGCGCTACTCATGGGTTGGTGGCAACGGCAGACTATGTCGGCTACACCTGCGGCATATTGGGCTGCTGTTTCTGGAGGCAGGTCGGCTGCGGTCTTGCGGGCGCTTCCGCGCTTGCCCTTATTATCTAGTATTTCTTCCAATGTAGGGACTACTGCATCCAGGTATGTGAGAGCTATATCGGCGGCTTGCTTTTGCGGCTCTAGAGTGTTTATTACATATGCGGCAAGTTGTGCGTCAAAGCAGATGTTTACGGGGTTTATACCATAGGGGCGCAGGTGTGTTATTTCGGCTTTTGTATCTAGTGCCCATTTGGGTGTGTCTGACTCCAGCCAGGGGCGGGCAGCTTGTACTAGGTCTTCTGCGCTTAGGCCAGCACCAGTGTACAAGTACTGGGCGTGCGGGGGCTGGTCTGAGCCGTAGTGCAAGGCAACACCCATGCCTACAAGGGTATTTTTGTCGTCGCATAGCGTGAAAAAAGCCGCCGCACCGGATATGAAGGCAAAGAACATAACCGCATCGTCTTTTGTGTGGATTATTGGATAAGTGGTTGGCAGTGGAGCTTGTGGCTTTACCACATCAACTGGCAATGCGCCTGGTATATCCGCTTGCATACCTCCAGCATCGGCTATTACATCGTCTTTGAAAGGTGAGTCATGGTCGGTTGCCGCCTCTACTACTTCTTTTGTGAAGTTTTTGTATAGGGATTTCATTTCTAGCCGCTTTACTTCTTTGTATACTGTTGTATTCCATATGTTGTCTGGCGTGGTTAGCTTAAGGGTTACGGGTACGTCTGTCTTAATTGTGACTAGCTCCCGGCTTAGGCGGGCTTGCTCTGCAAACTGGGCTAGGTTTTCGGATGCTTTTTTGGGTTTTATATCAGCGGCGGCCGCTATCGCGTTTTCTAGAGAGCCGTACGCGGATATAATTTTTGTGGCTGTTACCTCGCCTATACCAGGCACACCGGGCACATTGTCAGAAGAATCGCCCATCAAGGCTTTAACATCTATATATGCAGCGGGGGATACGCCATACTTGGTTTGCACGTCACGTGCGAAGTAGTTTTCTACTTCAGTTTTGCCCGCTTTGGTCTTAGGCAAACGGATTTGAACCGTATCTGTTGCCAGCTGCAGCAAGTCCCGGTCACCAGAGACTATTACCGGGTTTATACCCTTTGCCTGTGCCATGGCAGCCAGTGTGCCTATTACATCGTCTGCTTCATAACCAGCGCATTCAGATATATTAATATCCATCATCTTTAGCAGGTTTTTTAGGGTTGGAACTTGTGCGCGCAGCTCCTCCGGCATAGATTTGCGGGTACCCTTGTACTCTGTATACAGCTCGTGCCGGAAAGTTGGCTGCGGCAAATCAAATGCCACAGTAATAAAATTGGGGTTTTCTTCGTCTTTAAAACGCATAAGCATGTTAATAAAACCATAAACCGCGTTTGTATACTCGCCAGATGAGCTAGTAAATAGCGGCAAGGCATAAAACGCGCGGTTGAGGATACTAAAACCGTCTATTAATAATATTTTTTGCGGCATGAAGGCCTCCTTGCTGCTGTGGCGGATAAGTAAGGCAATCGGACTTTAAATCGGTCCCGTCTGTCGACGAAAACGCGTTGGAGCGTTCGCGATTTCGGCTCGGCCAGGACCGTTTAAAGGTGCGATTACTATAACTGTATGTATGAAGTATGCCCTAAAATGGTGTATAGGGCAACCAAAATCTATTAGGGTGTGTGCTGTGAAGGGGAAAAATAACGCTACAAAGCTATTGATTGCAATTCGCTATACAATTGCCTATAATATGACTTGGATGAAAATTTTTATCAGGAGTGATTAAGATGACAAAAGCATCTAATACAAGAACTTCCAACATTTATGCCCGCGTTGAGCCAGAGATTAAAGACCAAGCCGAGCAAGTTTTAGTTCAGTTAGGTATCCCAATGTCAAATGCAATTGGTATGTTTCTGCGCCAAATTATCATGCAAAGAGGCATTCCATTTACCATGAAA
>Ga0123355_10006285_pt1 | contig 17563 bp, 11 predicted proteins | sample TergutEmb28metaG_3_FD_89872 | JGI IMG/M metagenome (GOLD analysis project Ga0123355, IMG submission 89872) | Embiratermes neotenicus P1 segment gut microbial communities from Petit-Saut dam, French Guiana - Emb289 P1 | ecosystem: Host-associated > Arthropoda: Insects > Digestive system > Gut ...
CTGACTTCCAACCACTATACACTCCGAACATCTGTAGAGTAGCCAAGGTCGTCGCTGTGAGCTGCATCTTGCGATAACGTAGGAATGCAGCTACTGCAGGATTGTCGCGTTGAAGGTCAAGCGAATGTCGTCACGGACAGAGTACATTACGCAGACACCAAAGAAGTCCACACTTTTCTCTGGCCAATATCTCCTTAACCATTGAACTTTGGATATAGGTGTTTTGGGTTATAGCGGTATAGTTTGACCTAAGGAACACTCTTCCGAACTTAGGTCCTTTCCTCCTGGGACACCCTGTATACACATTCACCATTAATTTTACCAATCTCTGGATTTACAGTTTGACAAATGCATGTTGCTGTATATACATTATTGAACTCATGATGGACGGAAAGAACGTCCGAAACATGTAGTGTCATTGCAAAATGTAATAAATTTGATACTTTGGTGAATCTAGTTGGTAATAAAATTACAATGCACGGCCCTATGAACGTCAAAGTTATCGCTTGATGTAACCTTCTTGGATGAATCTGTTACTGCAAAGTTATTACGTCGTGTTGTGTAAGAGTATTAATAATGATTTTACGGACACTAGGTCACGTTACTGGTCTGGTGACTAACCCCGAAGTAGGTCGGTGACCTTCCCACCCCTAATTAATATGCAAATGACCCAATTGATACGCAAGTTGTCTAATTAGTATGAATGTCTCCTTGATTGATATGTAAATTTCCTAATTATTTATACGAACTTGATTGATATGCAGTTGATCTAATTATTATGAACACAGAGAGGGCTATCCCGACTGCTGAAGTTCCCTCTGTCATCAGGGAGGATTCTGAGTCAGAGGCAGCGTCCTGTGTCGGGAATAGCAGAACAGTTACCCTTGTTAATTTAGGACGAGTCTACAAAATCTTTTCCAAAATTTAACGCGACCGGGCGTCGTTTGTTGATTAGACACCCTGGTGAAGAGCAAGATCCTACTGCTTATTTAAAGGAATGGATTACTGCGTTAACTAATTAATGTTGCGTGATAGAGATTTGGTGGGGTCTAAGAATTCGGAACGCAGAATGTCCAGGATAAGGTGGTTGGGATTAGTTTCCGACGCCGTGACCAGCTTAAACCTGATATCTGAGGCGTGCTTGGCAAAGCCGTTCAGTGCAATGCGAGATTCGGGTTGAGTGACCGCCTGGAAGTGTATCTGGACCATGTCAGGATGCCTGCTGGTAACAGTAAAAGGGCTGAGAAGACAGAAGGACGGTTTTTAGATTGATGAGTGCAATTAAAAAGAGTATTGTTGTGACGCGGCATTTTTTGTTTAGCTCATGCATTAATTATCGCTTTGTCCGGGGTAAACGTGACACAAAGTACGCATTATATAGGGATGGTAAAGGTTTGAAACAACCTGTTAAAAACGCCTTGAATGCTTCCGGTGTTCATTTTACGAATGCCGTAGGCATTGAAGAACTTGACCAGTTTGAAAGTATCTTTCGGACTACAAAATTATTGTGTATGATGGTTTAAGTCCTGATAGGGCCATTTTCAGTGGAAATTCCCTTTCGAACAAGAAATTGTACCTCGTATATGATTCGGACTCTGAGCACTTCAATGTGATTACTAATCTTAAAATGCAATGGCCAAGATGTGTGATGCGTGACAAATTATACGACTTTGCACACAAGTGTGACAAAGCTTGCTCCTTGTGTACGGCTATACCACGCTGTTCTAAAGATCAGTCAAGTATTGTGGTACATGTATAAACTAGGTCGCTGGCTAATTTAACTGTATTACAACAATTGTCTTAATAAATATCCAATAATTGTATGTATATTTATAATTGTAAATTGTATTTATTTATTATCCTAATTACTATAATATGTATATGCCTCGGGTGGGATCACTGTAGATTATCCGAGGGCAGGCAAAACCTGATTCCTTCCCTTAAAAAGGGGTTCGAATCTACCAATAATAATAATGAATTTAAAATTGTATACTGGCAGCTATATTGTAAACAGCTAGGTTATAATTTAAAAATAGCTGCCATATTGTAAAAATGGTGTTTTTCAAAAATAAAAAAATTAATAATTAAAAAATTGCGCGCGTCCTCCATGTTGTAAAATGGCGCCCATCGAAGATTGCGACCTAATAGTCGTCAAATATTCTGCCGGTCAAAACAAAAGGGTTAAGGCGACAAGCTGTCTGGGACAAAAGTAATTTGCATCATAATTAGATCAATTGCGTATAGATCAAGAGCGTATGAATAATTAGGTAGTTTGCATATCAATCCAGGACGCCTCATATTAATTAGACCATTTGCATATCGATTAGGTCATTTGTGTATTAATTACGGGCGGCGAGGTCATTGACCTACTTCCGGGCATCAAGGGTTAGTCACGTGACCCCGTGAGGTCACTTCCTGTCGGTAAACCGCCATTATTACTACTTTAAATTTTTTTAAAAAGAAGTCAGAGTGAAGGTGAATGTGAATATCATGACTTAGTGCAGTGTGATGTGTAGTTCTATGGGTATGTACCAGTGTTTCGGAGGATCTTGTTGCATCCAATATCGAGGTAAATAGAAGATGAAGAACTGAACCACCCGAAACGTCGGTAACTGTACGGAACTACGCAGTGTCATAACGTAGAAGATAATAGTCCGAGCTTTACCGCCGTTAAAAGTCAAATGTCAAGGTATTAGATCTTTTGCTGTCCCAGGAAGCATAATGTCATCGAAGGCTCATGCGGCCAAGATCTGTACAGATCAAATATTTATTTCTAGAGTTGCGCTTCAGTTTCAGCGTTACTTGTATTTTAGTTTTAGAGAGATCTTGCATTTTTCACGGGACATGGCGTAATTTACAATGAACTAATAACGCTGTGTTAATGACCGTTGCTTCTAGGTGGGACAAATGAATCTCTGCAATGCATATAACTAAGCCCCCATACTCACACAGTAACCTCAGACAGCATACCAACTGTTAGGCAGGAAAGATATTAACCTGGACAGTATGAATGCTGTAGTTCCGCGGGGCGGTGTCTGTTAAGTGTTGAAGGCAGGGAAGAAGAATTTAGACATGTTTGGGCTTTTAAATGAAGTTAATGAAATTGCACAGAGAATTGCGCGTGTCTTGGGCTACGTCCGGGTTTGTCTTACAGTGTCCTAAATGCTGAAGTATTTTATACGATACATCGTTAATCACTTGAAGACTGCAATTAATGTACGTTTTATGTAGAGTCACTTGGTTTGTACGTTACAGCACACGGTGTGCTTCAGTTAGAAATCCCACGCGGTGAATGCTGTGTAGGGAGAAACATATGGCATACTAAATGTTAACTCTGGCAGTACTTGCGAGTATAAAAAGAAATTAAGCCTTAAAATTTTAGTACGGTCTGAGCTGTTGCTCATAGTTATGTGTGTACTGAATTAACCTTCTACACGCCTCTTCAGTAAACGCATGTGTGAGAAGACGATGCAAGGAACAAGTAGTTTATTATTATTGTCGTTAAATTCATTTTCTTGAAATTGACCGTTGTGAATTACTTATAGCCGTGGCATCGATTGACGGTAGGTTTTTAAGTACCAAATGTTGTAGTTATGCATTAAATCTCATGTAGACATTCAGCGAAACGTTGATGGTCGTGTGCGTGCGCGCGCGTGTGTGTGAATTGTTACTTCTGTTGCCTCGTAACAAAACCACTGAGGACGGAAGAAAGGACGGAAAACATTATTTCGTTTATATATATATATATATATATATAATAAGGGCACACGAGAGATATCTTGCACTAACTGCAGAGGCTGACGTGGATGAACTACAGGCTAGTAATTTAACGTAAGGGGTTTGAAGTTAATTGAGTGTATCGCGGTCTGATTTCTTTGTTATTTTGTTTGCAGTAGCGGTACTCAAGAGGAATTTAAGTGCAAGGTTTAAGACAGTACATTTAATTTCGTAGTTTTCTGGGCGGTGAAGAACTACGTCACCTGACACTCAAGTGGACTGAACACGTGTAACGATGCAGTTGAAATGAACAAATTCTAGTTTGTTTGCTGCCATTCGTAAGGTAGGTTTCCCGAACTGTAACTTCTGTTTAGCCTCGATCTAAAGCTGACATTGTTCGAAGTTAGGCTATACGGTCACATTATATTTAATGCTTGTTTGAAACTGTAAACTCCTTATATTCATATAGTTACACGGGAACAGAAATTTAGTCAAGGGACGAAATTTATCTAGAACGAAGTCGAGGCCTGGATCAATGACAGCAGGATCGTCAATAATTCAAGCTTTACTTACGGGTTCAACACGCTATGGAAATGCAGCTGTTGGGTGCATGAAGGACAGAGATTCGCTTTTATAAACATGTAAGAATCTGACCCATGTAAGCACATTCGTTTAAATTATGTTCGCGAATGGAACTTACTGCCTTGATTCAACATGGAACGTACTGCCTTGATTTAACATGTTAGGTGCCCCATTTTTTTGTAGTGAAACGTGCTTTATGTTTTTGAAATCGAGTCTTAACCGAAAACACGTGTCATGTGTTTCATTTAGTCTCATTTTGCACGCAGTACTCCAGTGCACTAGTACGAAAAGTATGCTTTATTTAGTGCAGGACTCTGGGCGACCTTAACAAAGACATTCCCCTCAAGAATTTGTGAAAAATGCGAAGTACAGTTTGCCCTGGACGGTAACAGTGCTCTTGCCTGTAATGCACATGCTGTCTTATACCATTCGTTCACTGAGATCGTTGGTTTGAATCCTTTTTAGGGCATGGATAAACAACTTAGGCACTTTCCCAGCACATCGGACAAAAATTACTGGCTTTTTACCTGAAGGCACACTTCTTCATCAGGCGCTACAACTGAATTATTTGAAAGTCTACTACGTCCTTCCATTTAACTCGATCCTGGATGTATTTCATCCAGTTATTTATTTTCGTAATTCTTAAATCTTCCTTTGTATCGTTAAGACGTGCGGACACTTACGCTTGTATGTTGCCGTTATTGCTCTTTATAATTGACTCAGCACTGTTCTCTGTGAGGTACGAAATGAGACCGAAGGGAACGTGTGCGGTTTAAACACATCAAACCGGCACAATCGGTATCTCGTCATTTGAGTGATATTAATAATCAACTGTAAATCTGATGCCAAGATATGGAGAATAGTAAAACGCGCAAGTCACATTTCATGCCCTGGCATCTTCGGTATCTTTCTCGAAAATGGTTGTTTAAAGTCCTAGAATAGGGGCGTTACGATCTGCGAAAATGTCCTAACTTGTGTTTCCTGCTTTAGTGATTTGTGTAGGTCGAGACTTTGAGACGGGCCGATACCCAGTCCAAGGGGTTCTACCAGATGTCCACAAAAAGACTCAGAAATTCAGAGAACGGAAGGTCAAAGGCCGCACGGGCGCGTAATGTGATTGATTGGAATGGAAAAGCTTCTCTGTGTGTAATTAAGAACCATGCCATGTAGGACGTAATACTGTACGATAGTGGAGGTATTAACAACAAACTCCGTTCCTTGAGAAGCTGGTAGTTGCCCAGCTAGTCAAGAGACCCAGCATATTTCACTTATCGCGCTGGTTCCTTGCCATATTTATAAGATCGTCTCTCGGCTGTCTAAGCTGCACTGTATGAATACAGTCCACGCCTTGCAATTCTGTTTCTTTAAGATTCATTTTAGTATTACCCAACCCTTCCAAGCAGTCTCGTTCGTTAATGTTTTCCGACCAAAACCCTGTGTTTTTGTTGGGAGCCTGTCCTCACTGTGTGCAATGTATCATCACGTTTGCAATTTGCTGTTCGTTTATGTACACGTAATGTGAATGTTGCACATTTTCATGGTCTTTATTGAGTACGATAAATGGTCAGTCATTGCAGAGGGCATCGACGCTTACACACACACACACACACACACGCACACGCACGCACGCGCGCACACACACACACACGCGCGCGCGCAGATTCAGGCTTCTGTATGTCTGTTGGTGTCTAAAGGAAGCTGATTATCCTGAGTACTGAAATTTGTTATTTAAATTTCGCTGTGCTGCTTAATGTTTAAAATATATTAGAAATAATTTGTCGTTTAAGAGAAGCTTTATGGGTGTAGCTTAAGTCCATATACTTCTGCTACTTTCCTTTCCATTGGTAACGTGGTCTGTCCCATAAAGGAAAGAGCACAGTGTGGGTGTATTTGAGAGTAGAGTGGTGAGGTGATATTTTGGACCTAAGAAGGAGGATGTAACAAGAGAATGGAGAACATTACATTATGAGGGTCTTCATAATTGAACGTCCTTAGCAAAAATGGTTAAGGTGATTGAGTAATGGTAATGAGGTTGGGGTAAAATGCATACTCACTGTTAGTCTGTAAACCCGAAGGGAGAGGCTGCTTGGAAGAAATAGTTGTAGATTGTAATACCACTCAGACAGAATGTAAATATTGTGAGAGTTAGTGGACTGATCGGAATGAAGGTGCGGAACAGGAAGTTGCTCTTTTGAACAAGGCAATGAACGTTGGGGTTCTGTAAAAGGCGGGAAATTTTGTGTCTAGCTGAACAACTGTACGTTTCTCCAACTCATTACTAAGTGCTGAATCTTTGTAAATAAACGACTCAGGTATGAGCCAACAGCACAATAATTGTTGTAACAAGGACGGTCTCAGCTGTCGGTTTTTGAGCCCGAGAGTGATTCCCTCTCCCGACGTGATGGACTGTTGAAACACATTAAGCCACAGATAGTTCGACTAAATCGATCCTCCGTGGTACTACAAGGTACCCCAGTCTAGTCGCAGTGGGTGCTGAACACGGCACACGGGTGGGGTGAATTGTGCACGCACCGGGTGGAGATAAGGAATTTGTGTTATGACGCTGGTCCTCATATCAAACTTAGAGTATTTTACATCTGAGGTCTTCGATTTGGAATACATTTACACCTTAAAATTGTATTAACTAGCTCTCCGTCTGTCCGTCCGTTCTTTAATGTCTAGTGTGAATTATGGGCATCAATACTGCAGATCCCTACACTTACGAGTATTCCCTGATTCTCTTGAACGTCTCTTAAGCAATTGGATGCGAACCCACCGTCATACTGTTGCACTCGGCATCGTCAGCAGGGCAAACAAAGCATCAATATTACGAAGTGGCTTTTCATGGTGGTCTGGTGGTTAGAGTACTTTGATACTACTGAAGAGGACTGAGTTCTGTCGACACCGTTTCAGCTAACCTTCAAATCGATCACGTGAAGATGGAAGTGCAGCCATTTGTCGAAGTGTCGTGTGCCTCCCACATATCTCAGACACGAAGCACCATCCATTATATGTGTGTGATGGGTTAATAGAGGAGCTGAAGGAATCAGCCGATATTTCATTGAGGCGGCACTCAAGTCGAACGCGATGCTGTGTTTAGTTCTCCAGCGTTTAGTGGTCCTGTATTACACAACCTGACGTAACATTAAAAATTCGCACTGTACCCACAGAGTTCTTCTGTCTTGCATATGGTTCTCGCAACAACCGGCGGTTCTGCCTGTATGCAGTATTAACTAATTGGTTTCTGCGTGGTTAATAGAGTGTGTTTGCTCTGAGGTAAGAACTGAATTTTGAAGGGTATTCGACGTTAATTTTCAACATGTCTGCATGTTCATCTTCGTCTTCATATCTACTCGTAACAGAAGGAGAAACTTGCCAAGCCTGAGGACCTGTCAGCAAACGTAACCTGTTTCGGATATGGAGGAGCATCAAGAAGGAGAGTATTCTCATTCCTGTAAACCCCAAAGCAGTGTTTTCTGATTGAATTTAGTCATTGGACTCTTTCACACTAGAAAGGTATTTGTGGAACCCGTAATTAAATTCGTATGTATGAAGCTCAAAATAATACAACAAGAAAATGTGTGCTGGTGAAGGATGTCGACGAATTGCACATCTTGATAAAGCTGAACGCTTTTGGTTTAAGTCGTCCCATAATGTGATTGCATAATGTTCCTTAAATTTCTGTTGTAATTGTCTGTGTGAAGAGATGTAAGATTTTCATTGTGTGTCGTAGAAAACTCTGTAGAATTTTTTTTTACATTGAATGCATTTTTGATTATTTTCTTAAGATTGTTTATAATTATAATTTGTTTGCAAAATATGTACAAGAAGGCATTTCTTTATAGGTCGCGTAGCTGCTCTGCAGTGTCCTGACGCGTGTGTTCGTTAACATTTCTTTCTACTGGAGAAAATTATTTAGGATTGGGAAACGATGAACATTTTGTCCTACAGATTTCATCCAAAACTAGCTTACGCGAAAACTGTCATGTTTTGCCATTCGCTGTAAAAATGTTGTGGTTGTTTTCGTGCAGCAACAGAATTAACGTGATCACGTTCCGTACAGATATCCGCAAGATACGCAATTCTCAGTGCAATCCACGGAATTTTTGTGGGAAAAAGAGGGTGATGTTTTTGTGTTATTTTATACAGATGAGTTCAAGAATGCAGCTATATTGAATTCTAGTTGTAAATAGGTGGGAATAAGTTTGAATTTTTACAGTTTTATGCAGGTAGGAGGGAAGTGTAAAATTTGAATTTTGGAAGGATTTAGGTTAACGATTTAATGAACTGACCACATAGAAAATTTTTCATTAAGAGGACTAACAGAATCGAAGGCAGCGAACATAATTGCTAAAAGGCACGGAAAACTTAAGAAAGGAAGTAAATATCTTACAACATTTCGAATATTACTTGAAATACCTAGAGTGTTGTTCTTAGTACTGAGAATGCGGATGGTAGATTGAGGTAGAGAGAGCATAAAATTGCTGTTTGTAAATCTAGACATAAAGCTGCGAACTGCGAAAGATACAGTTTTTATCAGACCCAGCCTTCTTTACAATTTAGCTTAAATATTTTTGTTCGATCATGCCTGTATTGGGTGAGTTTTAATGTAACTGACAAGCAGTATTGCTGAATAGATCGCAGTGATTGCTGTTACATTTGCAATTCGTGTTACAGCGCAGCCACTATTCTTACCTTTGCTTCGGAGTCACCGCTACGGACATAAGTACGTCTTAGTCCACATGTTTTCATAAAATTGTTGTTGCAGGTAAATGCTTTACCACCAGTAGTATTGTCTTGCCAAAAAAAAAGGTCTTTCTCGATAGCTTAAAGTCGTAATGGAGAAAGGCTTGCTAAACCTTAAGACATGGAACGTCATTGGACTCGACCTAATTTTATGAAATATGCATGTCATAAAAGGGGCTGAAAAGTACGTTTCTTTGCGATATCAGCTACGATAACAATGTGACACACGGCAGCACGCTGGACTTCGGCAGAGCCGCAACTCCTAATCCAACATGCACACTCCAAGTGTGGTTGCGTGAAGATACCCCAAATATGTGCTATTTCCTGGTGAGTCCGTATAATGGCTCACTTCATAATACACCCTGTTATTTTTTATTTTAATGCCCAAGTGATTATGACGTCGAACAAATTTTATTGTATCACTAAACAGCGATTAAATGTTTTAATATATCTTAATAATTTTATGGAATTGTGATTTTATTACTTTAAATTTTAAGTACTCGTGTAACTTGGTAAGGAACAAATGTAAAACCTTCCTGATGATGACATATAAATGTCGAAATATGAGGAGTATATATTATATAAAGAAATAACTGTTGTGATATTAATTGCGCATTTGTTGGTTGTAGTAAAAACAAACATGTTTTTTATGCTTTGCTGACCGTGCATCCTGGTGTAACTCTGGGTAAATGACCAACTTGATGCACAATTACGTTGTGTAAAACGTTTATTATTGTAATCCTCTACATGTTTCGAGCAACACTGTGCCCATCATCAGGAGATCGAATTTTTTAATACAGCATCTGGTACAGTACTCTCAATACGTGACCGTCCGGTGTGCAGGTTCCTTCTCAACCTGCACACCGGACGGTCACTTGCTGAGAGTACTATACCAGATGCTGTATTAAAACAATTTGACCTCCTGATGATGAGCACAGTGTTGCTCGAAACATGTAGAAGATTACAATATAAACGTTTTATACAACGTAATTGTGCATCAAGTTGGTCATTTACCCAGAGTTAAACGTGTTTTGTTACGTGATTTGACAGTGTTTCACATGGAGAGTTTAATTTTTTCGAGTGATTCATGGTTTCGCTTAAAACTATTAACCCATTTGTTTTTGTTTTCCAAGTGATTTGGTTTAGTGTGTTTTCGCGGATTGATAGGCAGTAGAGTACTGCTAGGTAATGTATGCTTGTATAGTACACACTAGACATATGGAACATCTTTATTTTCCAGTGCTTGTGTATCCAGTTGACAAATAGCTCCTCATGTCTGCGTATCTTATTACGCGGTAATGATTTAGTGACGTTGGGCGGTTTTCGCTTTGTGTTGGATGAGTCTCTTCGCGTGTTACCAGATGCAGTATTTAAAAAACAAAAGACTGTGTAGTTGTCGTGAACTCCCTCGGTATCTTCCTTGCTCGTTCCAATAACAACAGGAGTTTTAAAGTACTTACATTTTATTTAAAACTCCTTTCTTTACCCAACGTTCCACGAGAGAATTTGATACCTGTAATTTATGTGCCGTCTGTAGGTCGCATAAATTAGTAATTTATAATTAGTTAAACGCAGTAACAAGAAAGGTGAAAATTAAGAGGCCCGCAAATTAAAAATCAAAATTAAAAACTTAGAACACAGAAGTACAGAAGCGAAAAGTAGACCAAATTAAAAAGTATGCAGAAGTATTACACATTGACAAAAGTCATAAAGCAGCATAACTTGAAAGTAGCGTAGCGTACAAAGAGAGAGTGGTAGAAAACAAAACTTGAAAACCACAATAGACAAAGAAAATACATTTAATCTCAGCAGCATTTACCATATCAAAAAGAAAATGATGGGGTTCAATGCAAGATAATTGAGAGTTGCCACCTTCCTAGATGTCTAAAAAAGAATAGGATTCAAATACCTGAGACATTCCGTGTTAGAAAGAGGACACTGAATCAGTACAAAAGGAAGTTCATGAAAATTTTTAAATCATAAAACGAAAGGTCCTAAATTTAACATATCGCTAGACGTATTGTACAAAAATACAAGGTCAAAATATTGTGCGAGTAAGTATAGTGTACACTTTAAAGAGAAACTTCTACTTCTCTTGTGATATTTCCGATCAGAATGCTCGGACGGAAGAAATAAAATGAGGACTACGACAGCAAACACGCTCTTCATTACAGCGCAGTCAGTTACTGAAACTTATTGGGGACGCATTTACTAAGAATTAATTACAGGAAAAACTATACAGATTGAAATATATACTGGTCACGGTTAAATTTTTAAATTCAAGAAATCACGTTGTCACGTGTATTGTGAAATAAAATACACTTGTATGGGCGAGGATTTATTGTGATTGACATGCCATCGCAACACAGCACTGCAGTACTGACTGGTACTAGTGATGTTGATTGCCAGCCCCAGACAATAAGCTGCTCTTGTAGGATCGGAACTGCAGCTGATTCAGCGATACAGAAATATTCAAGCCAATGACTTATTGTCGAATAAAAATGAAAATCATTTGAAGCGAAGTTATTAAGAATGATTTTAAATAACTATTTTATATCCTATTATAATGAAATTTTCTTAGTGTAACTTTATTGTCGGTTCACGGAACACTTCATAGATTCCGCCTACTTGCGATGGAAATTGACATTTAGTATTGGTGTCACAGTGTAGTTTTAAACAACAATCCGTGTGGCATGAACTGTGCTTTTTAATCAACAGTCATTGTTGGTGTAACAGTGTAGTTTTGTAATTTGCATTTGGTGGCGATAGCTCATTGTCGTTTTGTGATTGACATTTACTGTTTGTGTGTTAATGTAGTTTTTAATTTATAGTCAGTATTGTTGTGTTATGAATTCCTTACGTTCTCTAATTATTTAAGATGTTTCTTATTGCTGGCCTTCCACCTAACAACAGGTTTCTCACAAGTATGACCTTGCACGTGGTCTCTCATCCCTTTTGTGTTTCAGAAGGCCCCTCCACTCGTGTTGATTTGATTACTCTAGGTACATCCGATAACGGATTTTGTAGAAGAGTAGCCTATTGAAACGAAAGTCCACATGTCGTTTTCTTCGTCTCGTGTCTTCAACACATCATGTCCGTGTGCGAGAGATTCAGTTTCTACGGCGAGAGTAAGAGATGCGTCCCGCGGTCAAGAAATTGTATCATTTGCGTCCCAAGGTGTCTGCTTCACGTGTGTCAGTTGCGTCCCGAGTTGTCAACCCCAAGCATGACGAGTTGCGTCCCGTGGTTAGTAAGGAGTTGTATCAGTTGCGCCCCAAGGTGTTCGCTTCATGCGTATTAGTGGTGTCCCGAGTCGTAATCGCACGCATATGAGTTGCATCGAAAGATATGGGTATACAAAACGTCCAACAATATGAAGGTTCTTACGCAGTTTTATTGTACGTTTCTGTATACACAATTATATGCACATGTACAGAACTGTTGAATGATATCGACAATGCACACTTGCTATATCATTTACTGTCTAATGCTTAAGCCCGATTGAAAAAGAAATCTTTTCGGGGAAGGTGACAGGCACATTATGTTCCTACCATCCCCCATTTCAAGTTATTGTTATGATCTGATGAAAACACACTCTCCGGAAAGAGTGCTAATGCAGTAAGTCTCGGAGTACCAAACACTTTTTCCCCGAAGTGTGCTCATATAATTCTTATCCGTTCTGCAATATCGCCTGTGTGATATTTCATTAACATACTGATGTTTCATGTCCAGAATTTATTCAATTGGTTCTCCAAACATGTCTGATATTTGGTGGCACTTATTTGTGTGAACAGTTGTTTTCACTCATGATACGAAAAACGATCTTCGAAATATCAGGATGAACAGATGCCAGTAATGAGAGTAGCAAGAACACAAAGGTTAAATATCAAATTAATTAAGTAAGCACAAATAAAAGATGCCAGTTTCTTGAAAATATTGTGCCTGTAAAAGAGACGTCAGAACAGAACTCGAATGAATATTTAAAGTAAAGTTCACCTTAAAACCTCGGCGCTAGATTGGGGTAGGTGGTCAACGCCACGCCCCGGCCGCTTTACCCCCGGGGAAGACCCGGTACCCGTTGTATAGGAGGCTGGGTGGGCCTCACAGCCGGTCTGGACTGGTGCGGAAAATCTCGCCCCCACCGGGGTTCGATCCCCGGACTGTCCAGCCCTTAGCGAATTGCTGTACTGATTGAGCTATCCCGGCTCACAAATATTGTAATGCAGATTTTGTATTTACATTGGGATCCAACAAATGCTTCCTTTATTTGTGGCATTATGGTAATTTTTAGTATCACGAATTTATGTTTATTTTCCGACCTCATATCTCTTAGCTCAGTGTAGTTTGACATGCGCAATATTTGTTGTCTTTCGTGCAGTAACATACACAGTTACAGAAGTGGCAATTGGCATCGTCAGTGCAAGCAGTAAGGAACTGCAAGTGTGTGTTTGGTAGAAATTTGTGCGACACTGTTGAGACAAATTCGATTCTCGAAATCAGGTTAGCTCTATTCTTTCAAGTTCTTGAGGAGATGAAGTCATTTTTTTATTGCATCTGATTTTTTTAAGTCTTTTCGTGTAGTTCTGCTTCTCATTTTGATGCAGGTCTCATTCTTTGTATTTTGCAGTGCAGATACAAGTACAAAAATATTAGGATGCGCACTGTAACATAGTGCATTGAAATGGGCATGGGATGACTCACATGCGTTTATGGTCCTCAGTGATAATGCAAAACATTCGGACCAAACGCGCAGGAAAAGTGGAGTCTGCATCAATATAATTTCCTAGCAGATAGTCGCAAAACTCTTCCACTCTCTTGTCGTTCGGATGATTGGGTATGAAGTTCAACGCAATTCAGTCGCTGACTTCCGTTGGAGGTCAAAGCGACAGTCTGAATATTTTCTTCAAGAACTGACTTACCTCGGAATCCCCCCCCCCAATAATGCATGCTGAATCAAAAAGACTGTATTTTCCTCCACCAGCTCTGTCCTAAATGGAAACGACGTGTTTTAACTTCACAGCCTGGCCACACTGTTGTCACTGCGTTGTAAATGACGGTTTCAAAGTCAGCAAAAACTGTTGTTGGAAAAACATTCAGAACAAGTTTTGCAACCTCTGATACCGTATGTCTGAATACTTCCTCATAGGACTTTGATGTTTATTGGCCAGTAAGAAAAATGCAAGTGGCACATAGTGACCATTGCTGAGTTCGTGAATTGTAAATAGTTGGTGGAAAAACTTCGGTGCTGATGGAATGTCTCGTCAACGTAAGGCACATCAATGGAGCTAAGAAGCTGTAAGTTGGTTTTGCCAGAAAAAGTTACAGTATTTTTTTCGAGCCATTAACAAGCAAAAATTGTTCTTTCGAATTTGTTAACAGTTGTACAGCACTTAATGATTCGTGAGTTTCTTAGCAGTTGGGAGGTGCGTGCTTTATGCATGTTCCTGCTAATATTCCTTATGTCTTTATAAGTATCCAAGTCCTGGCTTTGTAGTTCTTGGGTTGCGCGGTCTTTCACATAAGTCCTCCATTGCTTTCCTCTTGACAGAATTACTTAATATCAGTCGGTTTAAGCAGGCTTTACTGTCGGCATCATGGTTGTGCATCACATTCCCCCCTAAAATCTCTCGACTTTCATTGCACTTTATCATTTACGTTTTTTGTTAATATAACACCATCGTTCCATATTGTCAGCAAGAAATTTTTGGAAACGGAACTTGAAACCCTTAATAACAATATCTACCTGAAAAGTGACCGTGGGACGCAACTTATACACTGACCCTAAACAGCCCGGGACGCATACACTGACCCTAAACAGCCCGGGACGCAACTGATAGCTGTTATATGGAAAGTGACCACGGGACGCAACTAGTAACCCCCGAATTTCTACATCCACACGAAAAAACAAGTAATTATGGTTTTGTGTTCTGTGATGCTTAATTTTTTAAGTAAGACTTGAGTGTCAGACCCGTCTAGAATTCCAATAATTGAACTGTTTAAAAATCGCAGCAGTACTCTTTTTACCAACTGCTGTTACATTAAGAAAACTGCATTATTGCCCTTAACAGCGTTAACCGGTTGGTCACTATAAATAGTGATCAAGGGCTGTGCTTTCTGCAAAGTAGAGGCTCGAGTTCAGGGAGTATTTATTTAGATTAAGTCTTCAAAGTGTTAACTGCTGTTAATTTTTTGTTGTTGTCTCATATGTTGGAAATTCGCCACGCATGTCTTCCTGTGTGAATCAAGCAATCAGTTGACCTGTCCTGATATTTTGTCAGGCTTTCTACTTCTGGGTCACGCAGCGTTAACTAGTTTCGAGCGCCCCCTTCGTTGTACCTTCCTATTCACCGTTCATAAATGTCGTCATTTAGCGAGACTGTTGCAGTTGATGAAGCGTTGTCTGACATAATTATTTCTACCAACTCAGCAGCCAGCCGCCATGCTGATTGTTCGGTTCTAAGTGTTGCCTTCGCTCTGGACTGTTTAAAGTTGGCCGCATTGGTGACGTAATGCTTGCTAATGAGTCTTGTAACTTTATTCAAGGCCGCCTGTCAATTTGGAATGAAACAATATCGCCTCACTCTGATGTCATACAATACTTTTTGTTGTGCAACACCCCGCAGTGAACACGGGGGGTCGACTGCTGTGGGGCAGGTTGTGTGGAGTTCTCCGTATACCCTTTACCACTTCATGGCCCGGACGGTTGTGTAGATGGGCGAGAGAACTTTCGGCTTGTTTGTTCCTGCTCATTCATCATCATAATCATCGTTATCATCATTATCGGCCTAAAGCATCCATTGGACTCTATTATGACTTTAACGCCTCATCCCTTTATTGGTTGATCAAAACAAGGAAGGTTTTGTGGGTGGTGTATGTAGCACGCATGAAGCAGATAATGATTGCATTCGCAGTGTTACTTGGAAGACCTGACAGGAAAGTGCTCTTGAGAGGTCTCGCCGGATATGAGAGGTAGGCCATAGAAGGCGCGGAATTTCTTGGTAGTCTGATCAGCTGTTTAAGAGAAAGAATTCTCTTACAAAGAGTGTGTTCAGTCAAAATGTAATTGCTGCCTTTTAGAGTTCTGAGGAATTTTGTTACAGCACGTGGTTAACTGTTAGGGGTTTACGTCTCACGACCACAGAAGTCGAATGACAGTTCTATTTTCACGCATGGTGCATTGCAACGTGCAGAATTTACAGCATGACTGTAAGAGCCGCATTTATCGCAATGTCTATCCAGTGACATGGTTAGACTTTTTCTCTGTAGGTTAGGCGCAGGATTTTTTTAACGAATTATTGAGCAGTGTAGAGCGATCACTGTGCAGGAACGATATCGTTTGCTCTTCGGTGCACCATACGGCGATTAAAAACCTCCCTTTAGTACGCGCTAGAGTACTATCTGACCGATTATCAGGCTACACGAACATTGCTTTTACTTTTTGAATTTCCCTTGTATTTACTGGAACAGCAAGGGATTGACATCCCAATGCAACATTCTTGAGGACCACCCCCTAACCGCTGTCGGCGTTGCTTATTCAGTATACTGGATCCTGCTGCGCGTATCCACCCGAGTCTGTGGACACGCCATGTCGTGGTGACAGTCTTGCAGATTTCGTCCGTTTTCCTTTCATGTACCGTATGTGGTGTGGCTAAAAAGTAATGAGACTAAATATAACAACAACAACAAATATAACGATGTATGGAGAAGTATGTTCTTTATTCATTTACTTCAGATTGTTCTCCGAGGAATGGAATACAGGTATGAGTAGAGAAGTTACAGTAGCATTATATAAACTTTGGAAACATTTGGAAAACTTTTCAGTTAGAGTGCTCAGTGGTAGAATGACAGAATGGTGTTTTGAGTGTCAACTGTTGTGTCAGATCGTTGACCTTTAGTTTCAGCTGTGGCAAACAATTAGAAGTCTAGTGGAGGTAGGTTACCTTCAGCTGTTTCAACAAAATCTGTGCAGGCATTCAGACTTGAGTTCTCTTTTTCATCACGAGAGTTGTGGGTAGAAACTTCGCATACTTTTTCTCTTACTCGTGTACGATATATGGTAATTGTGGACCTTGCCGATACTTTACTTACATCTTCTTCAATTGCCGTCACTCTTGAGTGGCATTAGGTGGTCTCTGTAGCCTCCGCAACCATAGCCGAAAGATTTCATTATTGCTGGAAGTCAAGAGTTGTGGCCGGTGTGTCGGTGTTCCTTAACATATAGCGGGTTGTTTAATTGATCTCATTAGTCAGGGACATGAATAAATTTATGAGTTAATTGATATTTCCATTTGACCTCCGATTACAGACTCATTAAATATTTACCGATAATTTGTTACTGCAAATGGTTCTGCAGTAATGCTCATCACTCACTCATTCACTCCATGGGGCAGAGTCTTTCTTGAGAAGCTAACTGGTTCTGCAGCTAGTCAAGACATTCCCCGCACTTTATGGAACCCAAAAGTTCATCACCGTGTTCACAAGTGCCCGCCATCTGTCCCTATCCTGAGCCAACCCCATC
>Ga0123355_10006286_pt1 | contig 17563 bp, 15 predicted proteins | sample TergutEmb28metaG_3_FD_89872 | JGI IMG/M metagenome (GOLD analysis project Ga0123355, IMG submission 89872) | Embiratermes neotenicus P1 segment gut microbial communities from Petit-Saut dam, French Guiana - Emb289 P1 | ecosystem: Host-associated > Arthropoda: Insects > Digestive system > Gut ...
ACTCCCTGTTGGCACTCCCCTGCAGCAGTAGTGCAACGGCATTCGGATCCCGGCGCAAGAAGGTTGCTTCGCCGCAACCATTCCGCGCCACCTTCGTTCCCGCGTATTCGAATGCACCTTTTGCTCAGAGACGGAACGGCAGCTTTTTGATACGCGCCCATGAGATCTCCAATCAGGCATGGCGCCTCGGGCACCCCTGGAAAAGGCGCAATTAATTTTTCTGTGAAGGGAAAGTCCGCATTCCGTCTGTGCGCGTATAGGTGGGTCTGCTACACTCACCAGGAACTCACGAGGACGTGTCCCCGGGCAGAGCGGATTCATCTTTAGAATCCCCATGCCATTTCGCCGGACCAATCCGAAGTGGGTCTATCCTCGTACTCGAAGGGAAGAGATCATTCGCGTGTCCGGCGCTGCCTCCAACGTCGCCTTGACTGACGCCCGGCTGGTGTCGGGGATACGCTCGGGTGACGAGCAAGCGATGGCGCAGCTCTATGATCGCTATTCTCCTATCGTTTATTCAGTGGCGCTGCGCGTTCTGGGGGATACCGCGGCGGCGGAGGACATCCTGCAGGAAGTCTTCATGCAACTCTGGCGCTCCCCGGACGGATTCGACGCCAGCCGAGGCAGCCTTCCCGGATGGCTTGCTGTGATCTCGCGCAACCGTGCCATTGACTCGCTTCGCCGGCGGCGGCCGGAAACAGACATTACGGAGGTCGTTGTCTCCATTACGCCGGATTTTGCCGGCAGCGCGGAATCGAGCCGCGCGCTCGAAAAGATTCGCAGCACCCTGGATGGTATGCCCTTCGCCCAGCGCTCGGCTCTGGAAATGGCTTTCTTCCAGGGACTCACCCATAGTGAGATCGCGGCAAAAACCGGTGAGCCTTTGGGTACCATCAAGACTCGCATTCGCGCAGGGCTCCTGAGCCTGCGCAAGGTTTTCAACCCATGAACACGCACGAACAATTCGCGGATGATCTCTCCCTGTACGCTCTTGGCGCCTTGGAAGGGGATGAACGACAGCGGGTTGAACGGCATCTCGAGGAGTGTTCGGCCTGCCGCCAGGACCTCGAGAAATTGCGAGGGGATCTGGCGTGGCTGGCTTTTTCCGCCAGCGGCCCGCAGCCCCCGGCACGCTCCCGCCAACGTCTGATGGCGGCAATCGCAAAGGAACCACGCCGGGCACAGCTTCCGCGAGCCCGCTGGGCGTGGTGGAACGTCTTGGGATGGGCGGCTGCAGTGGCGGCGATCGCCGCCGCGGTCCTGATCAGACAGCAGAATTCCGATCTCCGGCAGCAGGTGACGGAGCTCAAAACCAACTCGGCAAAGCAGGACCAGCAGTTAGTCGAGGCAAAGCAGCTGCTGACAGCGTTGAATTCTCCAGAGGCCGTGCACTTTACGCTGGTTGCGGGAAAGGCTCCGCCACAGCCACAAGGGAAAGCGGTTTACGTTCGTAGCAGCGGCACGCTCGTGTTCCTTGCCAGTAATCTTCCTGCAATTCCACCGCAGAAGGCTTATCAGCTCTGGCTGATTCCCGCGGCCGGCGCGCCCATTCCGGCGGGCGTCTTCAAACCGGATGCGCGCGGCGCCGCAGCCGTGATCCGTCCGCCGCTCCCCATCGGTGTGGAAGCAAAGACTTTTGCAATCACGATCGAGCCTGAAGCCGGGTCCTCGCAACCCACTTCACAACCCGTCATGGTGGGCAGTGGAGGATAAGCGCCGCAAGGCGGGCGGAAGAGATTCCTTCTTGTCCATGTTCGGCGTGATACCGAATCCTTGCCGGCGGCCCAACTACGCCGAAACCACCGCAAGGATGATCTGAAGCGCCTGCTCCCGCTGACTTAACAACAACCTCTAGCCGGACCCCGGTTCATGCCTCATCCGCATGCCGCACGCCCGAGTTTGCTCCACGGACTGAGGAAGGCCCGGATTGTTCAGGGTGAGCGTTTCGGCAGTCCCAGGATGATCTCGGCGGCGCGGTCGGCGGGGTGCTCGACTGGCTGTCGGTTCGATTCCGGAAGCCGCAGGCGGGCCTTCACGCGGGCCAGGCCTTCGAGCATGCGGTCACGCGCCGGACCATCCGGCAGGATCTCCTTCAGCCGGGCGACAACTTTTTCGGCGGTGAAATCGTGCTGTACCAATTCCGGCACGACGTCCGCTTCAGCGATCAGATTGACCATGGCAAAGCGCGCCACCTTGACCCGCGGTTTACCCAGCAGGTAAGTGAGCGGCGAGACGCGGTAGACCATCACGAACGGCGTGTTCATCATGGCGGCTTCGACGGTGGCTGTACCGCTGGCGACGATTGCCGCGCGGGAGTGCCAGAGCGCAGGCAGCGCTTCTGGAACCAGGATGATTTTTTGTTGACCGACTTGTTTTTCCACGAGGCTTCGCCCCAGCGTCGGGGCTACCGGGAGCAGGAATTCGTAGCCGCTGCCCAGCCGCGCTGCCGCTGCCAGAATCGTCGGCAGGTTCATGCGGACTTCCTTGACACGGCTGCCGGGCATGAGCGTGATCCATTGCCTGGCGGCGTCAAGATTGAATTGCCGGGCGTAGTCGGCCCGCCCGATCGCGGGGTGAGCCACCTCGGCAAGAGGATGGCCGACGAACGTCGCGTCGACACCGCGGTCGCGGTAGAACCCTTCCTCGAACGGAAAAATGACAAGCGCCTTGTCGGTGTAGTTGCGGATGAGACGCACGCGTCCCTGGCGCCACGCCCAGAATTGCGGAGCTACGTAATAGACCGTCGGAATGCCGCGTTCTTTCATCGCGCGAGCGACGCGCCAATTGAAAGCCGGGGAATCGATCACGATGGCGAGGTCGGGCTTGCGGCGGTCGGCTTCGCGGATCAAATGCTGGTAGAGGCCGAGGATTTTTGGCAGGTGGCTGAGGATTTCGGTGATGCCGACGACGGCGAGGTCTTTGGCATCGACGACCGTGTCGCACCCGGCCGAGCGCATGCGCTCGCCTCCGACCCCGAAGAAGCGAAGCGATGGATCAGAGCGGCGTAGGGCTTCGATGAGTTGCGCGCCGTACATTTCACCGGACGCTTCCCCGGCGGAGATCAGGATCAGCACGGTTGCCATTGTAAGGGAGAGGCGCAGACCTGCTCAGTGTCGGCGGCCCCGGAGTCAACCTCCAAACTGGCCGTCCCGGCGATCTTCGCGGCATTTCAGAGCAGCCTCCGTGCGAACAACGGCCTGAACCCGGAGAAGGCGGAGAACTCGCCGGAGATCGCCGACGCCGTCTCTATTTGATTTCCACCTGATCGAGTTCAAACTCGAACTTGCCCGGCTGCTGAGTGGCCACAAATGCCAGTCCCGTCAGGTCACCGCCATCGGTGTCAAAGGTCGAAAACGGAATGGTGTATTGCTTCCACTCGGGCGGGGCGACGAACCGCGTCATGGCCGGCATGCCATTTTGGCCTGTGCGGGATTCCGTGAGGACGACAAGCGTGTATGTCTTGCCGTCGCCCCTGGCCCAGAAGCTGATGCCCTTTTTGCTCGACAGATTGGCTGGGGTCATGGGGCTGATACCGGGAGCGAACATGGCCCCGGCCCAGCTGAATTGGGCTCCCTGAACGATCTCGCCTTTTACGTCGAGAGCGCCCCTGGAGTTGTTGGCACCTGGTTCCACGATGTCGATGGTCGCGCTTGATTTGCCGCCGTTCATGGAATCGGTGCTGACGATCCACGAACCATAGTTTGCCGCGACCCGGCCTTGGTCGAATGTGCTGACTACCCCGGACTCCGATCCTTGGGGAGGGGGAGGGGAGAGCGGCTTGCCAGTCTCGCCGTGAGGACCGATTACGCTGAGTGCGACGGTAGCGGTCTCGGCGGAATTCGGCCCGACCATCAGGTCGAACACGCCCGCTTCGACAACGCGGTGCATGTCGACATTCAGCATGGAAAGCATGGCCGGCGTGACCGTGAATTCGACGGTTTTCTTTTCCCCCGGTTTGAGCGTGATGCGCTGGAACCCTCTCAGCTGCATGACGGGTTGCGTGATCGAAGCGACCCGCTGGTGAATATAAAGCTGCGGAACTTCGTCCCCATCGCGTGCGCCGGAGTTGGTGATGTCGACACTGACCCTGGCCGTGCCGTCGGACACAATTTGCGCCGGTTCGACGCGGAGATTGTCGAACTTGAAGGTGGTGTAGCTCAGTCCATAACCGAAGGGGAACAGGGGCTTGCGAGTGCTGAATTCGTACGTGCGATTGTCCGAAGGTTTGTGATTGTAGAAATCGGGCAGATCGCCGACCGAGTGCGGGAACGTGATAGGCAGTTTGCCGCCGGGGTTGACATCACCAAACAGTACATTCGCGGCTGCCGTGCCGCCTTCCTGGCCAAGGTACCATCCCTCGAGAATTGCCGGGACGTGCTCGGCGATGTAGTTGATGGAAAGCGGGCGTCCGTTGATCAGTAGAACGACGGTGGGAGTGCCGGTTTCGACTACCGCTTTGACGAGATCGTTTTGCGCGCCCAGCAGCTCGAGAGAATCGCGGTCTCCGAGGTGATTCTCGGCCCAGGCTTCGCGGTTGGTGGATTCATTCTCGCCAACCACGAGGATGGCGACGTCGGCTTTCCTGGCGACTTCAGCGGCTGCTTTCACGCTGTCCTGCTGCGTAGCCGGATCGATCCGCTGAACCTGGTCGGCGAACCATCCGTGCCAGTCGTTCTTGGCGTCCGTGATCTTCGCACCTTCCGCGTAAACGACGTTCGCTTTCGATCCTACGCGGTTTTTGATGCCCTCGAAAATGCTGACACTGTGCGCCGGTTCGCGGCTGTACCCCCCGAGGTGAACGCCTTCGGCGTTGGGACCGATTACGGCGATGGTCCTGAGCTTGGCGAGATCGAGGGGCAGAAGATTCTTGTCATTTTTGAGGAGAATGACGGCTTTCTGGGCCGTCTTGAGGGCCAGGGCGCGATGTTCGGCGCTATTGGTGATTCTCTCCGCGTAATCGGGATCCACGTAGGGATTGTCGAACAGACCAAGGCGGAACTTCGTGGCCAGAATTCGCCCGACCGCGCGGTCGAGTTCGGCTTCGGAAACGGTCCCTTGCTTGACCTGCCAGAGCAGCGTGCGGTAGACCGAGCCATCGGATAAGTCGTAGTCGACGCCGGCGGAAAGCGCCAAACGTGCGGCTTCGGCGTTGTTGGCGGCAACGTGATGCGTGTTGACGAGCATCTGCAGCCCGTCGCCGTCGGAAGTGACGTAGCCACGGAATCCCCACTCCTGCCGCAGCACTTTGTCGAGCAGCCAATGGTTAACGTGGGAAGGAACGCCGTCGATTTCATTGTAGGAAGCCATCACACTGCCGGCGTGTGCTTCCTCGACCGCAGCTTGAAACGGCACGAGGAAGTTTTCACGGATGATGCGCTCGGAATAATTGCCCGGGGCGGTGTTTGTCCCACCCTCAGGCTGTCCGTGAACCGCGAAGTGCTTGGCCGTAGCCAGGACGTGATGGCGGTTCAGGAGGAACGAATCGCCTTGCAGACCGGTGATCGCAGCCACGCCCATGCGCGAGGCCAGGAAGGGGTCCTCGCCGTAGGTTTCTTCGGTGCGTCCCCAGCGCGGATCGCGCGCAATGTCGAGCACCGGAGTGAAGACCTGCCCCATGCCGGCCGATCCCGCTTCATCGCCGATGGCGGTGAAGTCTTGATGGACGAGGTCCGGGTCCCATGTGCTGGCCAGGCTCAGCGCTTGCGGGAAGCTGGTACTGCTGTATTCCATGAATCCGTGAAGGGCCTCGCCCATGATGAGTTCCGGAATGCCGAGGCGGGTCTTCTCCTTCTGGTAACGCTGTATGCCGTTGCGGAGAATGGCCGCTTTGCCGGCGGGAAAAACCAGATCCGGGTCCGGCCAGCGGTTGACGATCGCACTCGCCGACTCGTCGGTGAATGTGCCGGTTGGGTCAAGGACGTGCGTCTGGCCGTTTGCGGCGGGCGCGATCTGGCCGATCTTCTCTTCCAGGGTCATGCGCGAGAGCAGGTCTCGGACGCGGTCGTCGATGGCAAGGGTAGGGTTCTTGTATCCCGGAGTGGTCTCGGGTGTGGCGGGTTTGAAAATTTTGTCCTGAGCAGTTGGCGAGGCCGGCCACAGCAGAATGAGGCAAAGGGCGGAGCGGAGAAAACCATTGGACATTGACATGGGATGGAGATAACGCACGGCTCCTTGTGACGGGATCATGCTACTCCGAGGTGCGCGAGAGCGGGAGGCGGGGTTGCGGTGGGGCTGCCCATCTATCGTCAAATATGCAGTCCCATTGCTGTCCGGGTACCGCGAAAAATGGGGAGCACCCGCATCCCCTGGTTGTATGAGGCAGAAACTCGCAGATTCTTTCAGAATTCCCAGCACACCGCGCTCGCAGATGTCAGGGACATTCCGTGGGCGCGTTCGCACGATCAACGCGCGCCGGCGGGGCCGGCTTCGAAGTCGCTTAAGAGGCAACACGCGGGCGATCACGCCCGACGCCATTGCAGTGACCGATCAATCGTCGGCGCTGACGGTGGATTCACCGGCGGGCGTGGGGGCAGGGGCCGCGCCGATCTCCTGATCCTTGTATTGCAGCTGATACAGCTTGTAGTAAATGCCGTGGTGGGCGAGCAGTTCCTGGTGGGTGCCCATTTCGCGCACCTGGCCTTTGTGCATGACGAGGATCTTGTCGGCGCGCTGGATGGTCGAAAGACGATGGGCGATGATGAGCGAGGTGCGTCCTTCGACCATGTGTACGAGAGCCTGGCGCACGCGGAATTCGGTTTCGGTGTCGACGCTGGAGGTGGCTTCGTCGAGGATCAGAATCTGCGGTTCATGGGCCAGAGCGCGTGCAAATGAAATGAGCTGCTTCTGTCCGGTCGAGAGCGTCGATCCGCGCTCGCGGACTTCTTCGTCGAAGCCCTTAGGGAGCGCGCGAATGAAGTCGGCAAGGTTCACGTCCTCGGCCGCCTGCTGGATGTGAGTGTTCTGGATGCGCTCGGTTCCGAGACGAATGTTTCCCCCGATTGTTCCGGTGAACAGAAAGGGATCCTGCAGGACTACGCCGAATCGGCTGCGCAGGTCGGCCAGCTCCATCCGCCGGATATCGACGCCGTCGATGCGGATAGCGCCTCTTTGTACGTCATAGAAGCGCAGCAGCAGGGAAATCAGCGTCGTCTTTCCCGCGCCGGTGTGGCCGACGACCGCGATTGTTTCTCCCGGCTCGATGGTGAAGGAGACATCGCGAAGGACCCAGTCGGGAGTCCCGGCGACGTCGGCCGCATGGCCGTTGGTCGAAGCAGCTCGCGGGCTTTGCTCAGCCGGGCGGGCCGATGCGTCCGCCCCCGCACGATTCCCGCCAGGAGCGGCCGTCTCCACGTGATCTGTGCTGGCGGCCGCCTCGCTTGGCTTCGACCGGGCCGACGAGCCGTCCGTCGCTTCATTTTCCGTCTCCCGATAGGCGAACCAGACGTGATCGAACTCGATGCGGCCTGGGCCGTCCGGTTTCTGCGTCACTGCGGGCGACACTACTTCCACCGGCGTATCCACCAGCTTGAAGATGCGTTCGCTGGCGGCCATTGCCGACTGCAGTATGTTGTACTTCTCGCTGAAATCCATGATCGGGCGGAAGAAGCGCATGGCGTACTGCGTGAAGGCGATCAGCACGCCGAGCGAGGTTGCGGTGGCTACAAGGTGAAGGGAGACACGGCCCTGGCTGAACTGAATGCTCACGCTGCGCGAGACGATGTTTTGCATCACGTCCTGCCCGCCGAACCAGATCACGCAGGCGATGGCGATCGCCGAGAAGAAATCCACGACCGGGTAGTAGACGGAATAGGCCAGGATCGCATCTTTGAAGGCGTCCCTATGGCTGCGGTTGATTTCCGAGAAGCGGGTGTAGGCCTTGCGCTCGCGGTTGAACAGCTGCAGCACGACCATGCCGCTGACATGCTCCTGCAGATACGCATTGATGCGGGCGATGGCCGTTCGAATGCGGCGATAGGAGTCGCGGACCTTGTCGCGGAAAATCTTGGTCGCCACAACGATGCCGGGAAGCACGGCGAAGGTGATCAGCGCGAGCTTCCAGTTCATGCTGAGCATGATGGCGAGAATACCCGCCAGCACGAAAAGGTCTTCGAAGATCGATACCACTCCCGAGGTGAACAAGTCGTTCAAGGCGTCGACGTCGGTGGTGACGCGAGTGACCAGACGTCCCACCGGATTCTTGTCATAGAAGGCGACGTGCATACGCTGCAGATGGCGGAAAATCTGGCTGCGCAGGTCGAACATGACCTTCTGGCCCGTCCACTGCATAAGGTAGGTCTGCAGGAACTCGAACAGAAAGGTGAGAAGGAGCAGCCCCAGGTAGATGGCGGAGATTTGTGAAACTCCAATTATGGGACGCGGGCTGAGCCAACTCCACAGTCCCGAAACCACACCGTGAGCGGGCGCGAGGTAGCGGTCGATGGCGACCTTCACGAGATACGGTCCAAGAACGTCGCAGAACGACTTGAGCACGATCGCAACCAATGCGACGGCGACGTGACCGCGGTAAGGTCGCAGGTAGGCTAGCAGCCGGCGCATCAATCGGCTGTCGTACGCCTTGCCTAGTATCTCCTCTTCCTGGGCCATCGGTTCTGAGACCAGCTGCGGCTGACCTGCCCGGCGCAGCGGGAGCGCCATTCCACAGGGTACCCCAAATAGATGGCGCAGGCAGCCGGGAGGATGGAAAACGTTTGGGAATGGGATAATGGCCGCGTGGGCCTTGGCATTTACATTTCCGTGCCGTTTTGTCGCACCAAGTGCAGCTACTGCAACTTCGCGTCGGACGTGTTCTCCCGGGCCCGGTTCGAGGCCTATGTCGATCGCGTTTCCATGGACATCGCCCGTGCTCCGCAGATTGCGGCTCGGATGGGCGGGCAGATCGAGCGGCAAGTCGACTCGATCTATCTGGGGGGCGGCACTCCCACGGTGGTGGAGCGCGGACAGCTGCAAAGAATGTTTGGGGCTGTGCGGACACAATTTGAGGTTCAGGCCAATGCGGAAATTACGGTTGAGTGCGCTCCCGGAACGCTTGCTCCCGCGATGTTGGATGAGCTTCTGAACTGCGGCGTGAACCGGGTGAGCCTGGGAGTGCAGTCATTCGTCGACGCGGAATCTGCGGCTGTCGGGCGCTTGCACAAGCGCGCCGGTGTGCTGGATGACATTGCCCGGCTGCGCGCGGGCGGGATTATGAATATCAACCTCGATCTGATTGCGGGTTTGCCGCATCAGACGGCGGAAAGCTGGACAATATCGGTGAACGAGACCCTGGCGGCCGGGGCGCCGCATGTCAGCGTCTATATGCTCGAGGTGGATGACGACTCCCGGCTTGGTCGCGAGCTGATTGCGGGCGGTACGCGCTATCACGCACATTTTGTGCCCGACGAAGAAGCGGCCGCTGACTTCTACGTGACAGCGTGCGAAACCCTTGAGGCAGCCGGGGTGGCCCAGTACGAGATTTCCAACTTTGCTCGCGCCGGATTCGAATCGCGTCACAATTTAAAGTACTGGACGCGACACCCCTATCTTGGTTTCGGCGTGGATGCGCACTCGATGCTGCTTTCCACCGAGCCGGGTGCGGTCGCGGTTCGTTTTGCCAATCCCGACGCGCTCGAAGAATATATTGGAGGACTGCTTCCGGAGTGCACGATCGTATCCCGCGCCACCAGCCTCGAAGAAACGTTCTTTCTCGGACTACGGTTAAATCGCGGAGTCAACCTGCGGGACGTGGCGGAAAAGTTCGGGCGGGAAGCGGTGCAAGGGGCAGAAGGCGCGATCGGTGAACTCGTCGAGCTTGGCCTGCTCGAGCCCGCCGGAGAGTTCATCCGCCTCACTCCGCGGGGACGGCTGCTCTCGAACGAGGTCTTTCAGGCGTTTCTCGCGCCTGCGGGCATTTCTGATCAGCCCTAAGCAACCGGCAAAAACCGTGTCGGATTCACCGGGCCGCAGGTGAGGCATTGGCGGGCTAAACGGCAGACCATCCGGTCGGTTGGCTGAGCGACTCCAATCTGCCGAATTGCCAGTGTTCATGCCGTTCGGCGCATCTCCTCTCCTTCTCCTTCGCAGGTAACTTCTTCGTCTTGGGGCGCTATGTTCTAATCAAAATTCGGGTTGGCTGAAGTCCGCAGACCTGGTGCCGACTCGCAGCGTGCCGTACGTGCCGGAGGAGTCGTGGATTTCCAACTGAACGATGAACAATTGCAGCTGAAGAAAAGCGTCCGCGAATTTGCCGAGCGCGAGATCAAGCCCTACGTCATGGAGTGGGACGAGTCCGGCCAGTTTCCGCTGGCTACGATCAAAGAGTTGGGCAGGCTCGGGCTGCTGGGCACGATCTTTCCCACCGAGTACGGCGGCGCAGGCATGGGATACGTCGAGTACGTTACCGCGATCGAGGAACTGTCGCGCGTCGATGGGTCCGTCGGAATCATCGTAGCCGCGCACACTTCCCTGTGCTCCAATCACATTTTCCTTGCCGGCAACGAAGCGCAGAAGAAGAAGTACGTCGGCAAGCTTGCCACCGGAGAGTTCATCGGCGCATGGGGGCTGACCGAGCCCTCGTCGGGCTCCGATGCCGGCAGCGCACGCATGACCGCGGTGCGCAAGGGCAGCAACTGGGTACTGAACGGAACCAAGACTTTTTGCACCAACGGGCACTATGCCGACGTACTGGTCGTGCTGGCTGTGACCGATCGGACCGCGCACACTCACGGAATCTCTGCCTTCGTCGTTGAGAAGGACACAAAGGGCTTCCGCCCGGGGAAAAAAGAGAACAAGCTCGGGCTGCGGGCGAGCGATACCGCCGAGTTGATTTTCGAAGACTGCGTGATACCGGCCGAGAATCTGCTCGGCGCCGAGGGCCAGGGATTTCCGGACGCCATGCGCGTGCTCGACGGCGGCCGTATCTCGATTGCAGCTCTCTCGCTGGGCATGGCCGAAGGAGCGTACGAGGCCGCTCTCAAGTATTCCAAGCAGCGGCGGCAGTTTGGCAAAGCCATCAGCGACTTTCAGGCGATCCAGTGGAAGCTGGCCGATATGGCTACCGAGATCGATGCCGCCCTGCTGTTGACCATGCGGGCGGCATCGATGAAGGATGCGGGCATGAAGACCACGCTGGAGTCGTCGATGGCCAAGCTTTATGCCAGCGAAGTTGCCGTCCGATGCGCCAACGAAAGCGTGCAGATCTTCGGGGGCTACGGATTTACCAAGGATTATCCCGCCGAGAAGTTCTACCGCGACGTCAAGCTGTGCACGATTGGCGAAGGGACGAGCGAGATTCAGCGGTTGGTCATTGCCAGACAGCTGCTGCGGGACTGAAAAGTCCCCATTCTCCCCCAGTCGGGCCGAAGTGGGTTGACATCAGTTTTTTTTGTCCGTCGCCGGGAATTCCTATATTGCATTGGTTCGCATAACATCGACTCGGTACACCAACCTCGGAAAGCACAGTTTCAGTTTGAGTGTGCCTGCTTTACACTGGCTGTTTGGATCGCGAAATCCAGTCTTGGATTGATTTGCTGCGCTCCGGCGACGCCCGGGCCTTGGCCCGAGCCATCTCTACGGTTGAGAATCGCAGTCCGGGATGGGCCGATCTGCTGAAGGCGCTTTTCCCGCACACCGGCAAGGCGCGTGTGATTGGGATAACCGGTCCACCAGGAGCGGGGAAGAGTACGCTGGTCGATCAACTCGCGAAGCTTTATCGCCAGACCAACAATCCCGGCCCGGGCCGCAAAGCGGGCGGCGGGGCAGCCGGTGATGACCGGTACAGGGTTGGAATCATCGCGGTTGATCCGACGAGCCCCTACACCGGCGGAGCGATTCTGGGCGACCGCATCCGGATGCAGGAACACTTTGCCGACCCGGGCATTTACATTCGAAGCATGGCGACGCGGGGATCGCTGGGTGGGCTGGCGCGCACAACCGCAGACGTCGCCACCGTGCTCGATGCCTCCGGGAGTGACGTGATCCTGATTGAAACCGTTGGAGTGGGGCAGGATGAAATCGACGTCGTCCGACTCGCCGACATCACCGTAGTGATCCTTGTCCCTGGCATGGGCGACGATGTGCAGACAATCAAGGCCGGTATCATGGAGATTGCCGACATCTTCGTCATCAACAAGAGTGACCGCGAGGGGGCTGAGCGCGTGGAACGTGAGATTCGGGCGCTGCAGATGCTCGCGGCGCGACCCGATGAATGGACGCCTCCAATCGTAAAGACCGTGGCCAGCGAGGGCAGGGGCGTGACTGAATTGGCCGCGGCCGTCGCCGCCTATGAGGGCTATCTCGAAAAGGAAGGCCGCGCTGTCAAAAAGAGGGTCGAGAATTGGCAAGAGCGGCTGGTGGAAATGCTGCGAGATGTCATGCTCGAAAAGGCACGGGCGCAGTTCGGTGACGGAAGCATGGCGCGGCTGGCCGCCGAGATCGCGGAACACAAGCGCGATCCCTATACGGTGGTTGAGGAAATCGCGGCGCGGGTGGCCCGGTAGAGCCGAACTGACTGGTGATTTTCGAATGACCAGGGAAATGAGATGGCGCGGACCGGCACAAGGATGCGATGAGCTTTCAGCTTGATCATCTCGGGATCGCGGTGAAGTCGCTGGCGGCAGCCAAGTCGATTTACGAGAAGCTCGGCCTCAGCGTCTCGCCGGAACAGACGCTCGAGCACGAGCAGGTTCGGCTGGTGATGGTTCCCGTGGGGGAAAGCCGTCTCGAATTGCTCGAGGCTACCTCCGAGAATTCCTCGATCGCGAAGTTTATTGCCAGGCGCGGCGAAGGATTGCACCACGTTTCAATCAAGGTTCCGGACCTGCGAGCCGCGGTCGATCGCCTGCAACGGGACGGTGTGCGCCTCGTGTCCGAAGAAATCAGGACTGGTGCGGGCGGACATCAATATGTCTTCGTGCATCCCGCCAGCACGGGCGGTGTGCTGCTCGAGTTGGTCGAAGGCTGACAGCCCTGGCCGCGGATTTCGATGGATCTTCACGGATCGATCACCACAATGCTTTTTCTCGTCACTGATACCTCCGGCAAGGACGGGTTTGTTGGACTGGCGCGTACCCGTGAAGGCGCTCGCTCTGATCACGTCGACGTGATTGGGGAAGTCCCTCTTGCCGGAGGCACGTTCTCCGCTCAACTTGTGCCCCAGATTTCGGGCCTGCTCGGCAGCCACGGACTCGAAAAGACCGACATCGACGGCTTCATCGTTGTGTCGGGACCGGGATCGTTCACCGGTCTTCGCGTGGGGCTGGCCGCGATCAAGGCGCTGGCCGAGATTCTCAAAAAGCCGATCGTGCCGGTTTCATTGCTGGAGGTCCTCGGGAAAAGCTCCATGCTTACTGCCCCGGGACAGGACGGTCATGCCACATGCACGCCATTGCGCTATGCCGTAGCTCTGGATGCGGGACGAAAGGAAGCCTACGTCGGGGAGTACGAGGTTGTGGTTGAGGGTAACTCGGCCCGCTCATTCCAGTGCGGGGGAGAAAGGCTGCTTGACCTGGAATCTCTGGTACAGCTGATGGAGTCGGGAACCGCCCGGTGGCTGGCCACGCCCGATCCGGCGCTCGCGACGCTGCTTTCAGAACGACTGGATGCTGCCGGGAACTACACGATCATTAAGACGGACCGCCCGCGCAGCAGCGGGATCACCACAGTCGGATGGCAGAAGCTGAAGGCTGGCAAGGTGGTTTCTCCCGGACAACTGGATGCGAACTACATTCGGCGTTCGGATGCAGAGATCTTTGCCAAGCCGCGTCCCTAGCGCCGCAGGCTGCTTTGTTCAACATGAGAATTCGCGCCGCAGCTTCCGGTGATGTCTCCTCGATCGTCGCTATCGAGCGGGAATGTCCAACTGCCGCGCATTGGACCGAACAGCAGTATCACGGTTTGTTAGCGGCGACCGCGGGTTTCAGAAGGCTGGCTCTGGTCGCCGAGGCCACCGCGGATGCGCCCGGCGAATCAACTCTGCTCGGCTTTCTGGTTGCCCGCCAGCTGGCTCCCGAGTGGGAACTGGAGAACATCGCCGTCGTGCCCAGGGCACAGCGGATGGGCGTCGGAAAGCGGCTTCTGGAGGCGCTTTTCGAGGAGGCCCGCAGAACCCGCAGCCGGTCCCTGTTCCTTGAGGTGCGCGAGTCCAATCTGGCTGCGCGCAGCCTCTACCGGAGCCTCGGTTTCGGCGAGACTGGCCGCCGCAAGTCCTACTACACCAGTCCGTTGGAGGATGCAGTGCTCTATTCGCGGACCGTTGACTAAATCGATCTCATACTGAGAGTTGCACAACTTTTTTGGCATTGCCGTCAATGTTAAGGCTGTGTTAACGTCAGCTCATCAACTCAGGTTTGGAGGTCTGCTGGATGCTGACTTCGAGAGACCAACTCCTGAACAGCCACGAGGAGTTCCGCCGGCTGGCTCAGGAGCACACGCAGTACGCCCAACGTCTTGATTCGCTCACCCAAAAACGCTACCTCAGCGAAGACGAAAAGCTGGAAGAGGTCCGGCTGAAGAAGCTGAAACTTCGCCTCAAAGATCAGATGGAATCGATTGAGCGCCAGTATCGGCAGCAGTACGGCGTTAGCGTCGCGTAAAGCCTGACTTTCTGACCAGCGGTCTGCGGCTTTGCCGCCGAGGGAGTCGACTATCTTCCAGAGGGCGCGATGAAGCGCCTTTTTTTATTTATACTTACAACTCTTCGGCGGGATTGCCCTCTCGAGCCGTCCCCCCGGCAGATATAATTGAACAAACTCCCCTATGGTTCGGGACGGATACTTCTACGCATTGTCACTGATCGCCGCCGGCGGGCTGCTCGGCTGGCTCACCCAGCCTGCGTGGGCCATCCTTCCGTTGCTTCTGGCGTTTTTCTTTCTGTGGTTTTTTCGTGATCCTGAACGTTCGATTCCGACCGAGCCAGGCGCAGTGGTTTCTCCCGGCGACGGAAAAGTCACCGACGTCTCCACCGTGGCTGCGGGTACGGGGAAGCAGCTACGGCTCAGCATTTTTTTGAACGTCTTCAACGTGCACGTCAACCGCTCGCCGATTGCCGGTGTCATCACCGCTGTGCGCTACCAGCGCGGTAAGTATCTCAACGCCATGAACGTGGCTTCGGCCGAGCAGAACGAGCAGAACATCGTCACGGTCGAAGGCGATGGACAAAGGGTCGTCTTCAAGCAGATCGCCGGGTTGCTGGCGCGCCGCATTGTCTTTTATCCCAAGGTCGGCGATCAGTTGGGGCGTGGGCAGAGAGTGGGACTCATCAAATTCGGATCGCGCGTCGACGTGCTCATGGACGCTTCCGCACGCCCGAACGTGAAAGTTGGCGATCACGTCAAAGGCGGGTCGACGATTCTCGCCTATCTCGAGCCCCAGGCCATGCTGGCAACCGCAGGAAGCGCGTTCGCCAGTGAGAAGGCGCGTTGAATGGACCAGCCTCCAAAAAAGCGGCGCCGGGTGAACAAGGGAATGTACATCCTGCCTTCGCTGTTTACGACCGCGAACATGGCGCTCGGCTACTTCGCGATTCTCGAGGTGATGCATGCCACGCTGTCGGATTTTGTGCACCTCGACAACGCCGCCAAGGCGATCGGGTTTGCGGTACTTTTCGATGGAGTCGATGGCCGCATCGCGCGCATGACGGGAACGACCAGCGATTTCGGCCGCGAACTCGATTCGCTGGCCGATGCCATCACATTCGGCGTTGCTCCGGCGATGCTGGCCTGGACCTGGGGTTTTCATCTCATGCCGCCGGTGCTGCTGAGGCAGGGGCAGTGGCACATCGAGCTGGCGCAGCTCGGGGCGATTGCCAGCTTTCTTTTTCTGGCCGCGGGGGCGAGTCGCCTGGCGCGCTTCAACATCACCCTCAACCCGCAACCGTCAAATCCCGGGCGCCCGGGGAAGAAGTACTTTGTCGGCATGCCGATACCCGCCGGCGCCGGCGTGATTGCGGCAGTGGTCCACTTTGCCGACGGTGATCCGCTGGTTTCGTCCTACACGGCGCTGGCGTGGTCGGCCATGGTGACGACTGTGGGCTATCTGATGGTGAGCACGTGGCGCTTCTACAGTTTCAAGGACATTGATTTCCGCTCGCGCCATCCGTTTCGCCTGATTGTTGTACTGGCGGCGTTGTTCGCGCTGATTTACTTCTTCTCGCGCAAGATGCTTTTTGCAATCGCCCTGCTCTACATGGTCTCCGGCGTCTTCTGGCGTCTGCAGTGGATCTTCCGCCGTCGACACGATCCGCCTCCACCCAACTACAAGGAGGCGCAGGCATCGTGAGCGAACCGGCGAAGACCGCAGGCGCCGCCTCGGCCATCAGTCAGCGAGGAAAGCTGTACCGCGCCGCGATTGTGGGCGCGGCCTCGCTCAAGGGAAAAGAAATCGCGGAACTGCTGAACGAGCGCAACTTTCCCGCCGCCGACATTCGCTTGCTCGATGACGACGAATCGCTGGGCCAGCTCGAGGCCATGGGCGACGAAATCAGCTTCATTCAGCGCGTCCGCGCCGAGCAGTTCGAGCACGTCGACTTCACTTTCTTTGCCTCCGATCAGGAGAGCACGCGCCGCAGCTGGAAAGACGCCCGTGACGCCGGCAGTGCAATTCTGGACCTGTCTGCGGTTCTTGAGAATGAACCCGGGGCGACGGTTCGCTCGCTATGGGTCGAGCGCGAACGGGGGCAAATCGCACCGCCGGAATTGCAGCCCGGACCCTGTGTAACGGCGCATCCAGTCGCAGTGACGCTGGCGCTGCTGCTGCTGCGAGCGAAAAAAGCCGGGGCCGTTCGCCGGGCCGTGGCAACGGTATTCGAACCGGCCTCCGAACACGGCCAGCGCGGCATGGACGAGCTGCATCAGCAGACCGTGAATCTGCTCTCCTTCCAGCCGCTGCCCAAAGATGTCTTCGATGCCCAGGTGGCATTTAACCTGGTCGCGCGCTACGGCCAGAAGTCGCAGCCCGCGCTTGATTCCGTTGAGGCCCGCGTGCTCCGCCACTATCGCAGGATCTCGGGCGCCGATGCCGTCCAGCCCTCCATCATGCTGCTGCAAGCTCCCATCTTTCATGGCCATGCCCTCGCTGTTTTTCTGGAGATGGAGCAGTCCGTCGGTGCGGCTGCGCTCTCCGAGGCACTGAGCGGTGATCACGTGACGATCCCGGCGGTGGACGAAGATTCCCCGAGCAACGTGAGTTCCGCCGGCCAACCCGATGTTCAGGTGTGGGTGAAACCGGACACAGTCCAGCCCAACGGCATCTGGATCTGGGCTGCGGCTGACAATCTGCGAATCTCAGCCTTGACCGCGGTGGAATGCGCCGAGACCATGATGGCAACCCGCCCAACCGGGAAGATTCAGTGATGAGAATGGGCACTGCCGGCTGCCCGGTAGCAAGAACAATCCGGTTGGGTTCGATGCTCGGCGCCCGCTGCTGGGCACTGCCGCTGCTATGTCTCCTGCTCAGCCCGGGATGCGGCTACCATACGGTCGGCCACACGGTTCAGCTTCCGGAAACCGTGAAGACCATTGCCATTCCTGCTTTCAAGAATGAAACTCTGACCTACCGCATCGAACAGATG
>Ga0123355_10006287_pt1 | contig 17563 bp, 9 predicted proteins | sample TergutEmb28metaG_3_FD_89872 | JGI IMG/M metagenome (GOLD analysis project Ga0123355, IMG submission 89872) | Embiratermes neotenicus P1 segment gut microbial communities from Petit-Saut dam, French Guiana - Emb289 P1 | ecosystem: Host-associated > Arthropoda: Insects > Digestive system > Gut ...
AATCGTGAATATGTAATAACTTTAGCAAGGAACGACGAAACTCCCTGATGATGATCTGAAAAGATCGAAACATGTCGGAGTGGTTTTAAGTGTTTTAAGTGAAAGTTATATAAGTGCATTTGTTGATTAATAGTCGAAACGGAACTTTTCATAATTTACCACACACTGTTAAATCAAATATAAGAATCCGAAATCTTTAATTCGATCTTTGAAATCATTCACTCTTTGGGATTTGTCCGTCGTCTCACGATAACAATACAAGCAAAAGTTAAAACACAACGGTTCGGGTACAGGATTTTCCCCTCATCAGGAAACGTCTGCGGGTGAGAATACGTTATCCTATCTGGTCCAGCTGAATGGGTGTTCCCTTTTCTTTTGTGTCTGAGGACGGGTATAGATTATTTCCCAGAAATGGGGTGTTTTCTTTTGTTTTCTTTTGTACTTTAAACACGACACGATAGACAAAGTCCAAACATTGAGTAATACCAAATATGACAGTCCATTGTCAGAATTCAACTAATATGTGCGGTACTCAAGTCATGAGAGATTATTCTACCTGCACAGTGTTTGCCTTGCAGTCAGATAAGCCTGTCGCAGTGTTCTCTGGGACAGGGTGGATGTTGATTTTTTGTATAGTTTCTTCGGCTTTCAAGAGCATGGTGGGTGTCACACGTATATAGGTCACTGGAGTTGGTTGCAGTTGTTCCTCACGCGCATGCGCCACGTGCACAAGGGGCACTAATTGCTCGTCAATCCGTTACTGCTGTTGAAATAAGTTTACCTAATACTTTAACCACGACTAACGGGCATAATGCAACTGTAATTGTCTTTGAATAGGTAAATGAGATCTTTACTTTACATTGTTAAATACAAGAAAACTGAAGGCATAAGAAATGTCTGTAAGTGTACCATATTATAGTCAATCACAAAATACCATATTTGCAGCAAATATCCAGGCTAGTTAGCATTCAGCCCCGTGTTACTTGCAAAACCCGTGAAACATTCTGCAACAAAGGCGAGTTACCCTAACAACATCGTTGAGTTCTTTTCAAGGTTGACTGGAATTCGCGTTATTGACTTGCGGTTTGTTGAAAATTGTCCTCTAAAGCTCAATCTGTCGTGCGACGATTAATAATGGTGAATGGGACTGAATGTGACATGGAGTAGTCGTGGTCCAATATGAATTAACATCCTGGAATTTTACTGGATGTACTGAGGAAAACCACAAACTCCCAATGCAGGTAGTGGATCTTGCGGGCCGAAATCGGAAAAGGAAGGTCCGGCACCCATAGCATTAATGATAAGTATTCATCCGCGACTTGGGATGGAACTGAAACACTCGGGGAGGATAAAAAAACCAACTAGATGTCACTTTGTGTAGTACTTTATTTCTCTTTATAAACTGCTCAACATGTTTCGGGCAATTGTTTCAGCACTATACCACACACGGCGATCACACCACTCAGTCGTCAACTCCTGATGATGGGCATGGAATTGCCCGAAACATGTTGAGCAGTTTATAAAGAGAAATAAAGTACTACACAAAGTGACATCTAGTTGGTTTTGTTATCCTCACTGAATTAAGATGCACAGTCAACCACATATCAAATTTGAAACACTCGGGGGTTTAAACGAGAAAAGGGTAAAATAGCAAATAAAACATTCGGTACTGGCACACCAAGAATCATAGAAACCGAGAACAATTATGGAGCGAGCTGATGTCTAAAAGACGAGCACAACCACACTACTACTTGCTAGACAAAAGGCCGTTTCTCCATCACTGTGAGGACGCAAATCATCATGGTCCAATCGTTCAAAACGGTTACCCCATTGTTGCTGTTCAGGTACATTGTACAGTATTTATTATCCGACAATATAAGGCGATCAAAGTATAAATGTATATAAATAATTAGGCTACTGGTGGGGATAAAGTGCAATAACAAAACACATCAGTACCTACACGCAGCAGTTTATGTCTTTTTGATATGCTGGATGTTCTAAAGAAATCGACCTTCCGGTACTGGTGAAGTATGGCGAACACTCACAAACACAAAAATTACAGGCCCGTTTCTCTTAGCAGGAAAGCTATAATACTGTATTCTGTAAAGCTGAAATATAATGCCCTCCGCAGCTTAAAGGCACGTCTTAACCGCAAGTTCACTTATCCACACATTTCGATAAGGCTGTGCGGAAATCACCGAATTCCCGTCTTTCATACAGTTTGGATGGGAAAAGGAAGACTAATTTCTTGGCCTCTCCATTCAACCAAAATCATTATATTAATTTCATTTTGGGAATTGTCGTGTATAGTAAGAAGGGCGTCTCTAAAAACAGTTAAAGGAGGTACAGTGTGGGCACATTTGACGTGAAGGACGCTTTCTTGAAGGCCTCGTATAATTTACACACTGACTTCCCGTCGGTATAAATACGAAGTAGGGGGCATGTATTCTTGAAGTACGTAACTGTACAACAGTTGTATTATTTCCTCCAGAGACCATATCAAATCATTTGTGTTGAGCTTAAATAGGAGATGTATCACTGGATGTATCACTGGATGTATCACTGGATGTATCACTGGATGTATTTCCTACATGCGATTAATAGTGAATGTCAACATGATTGCTGAATGTTTTCGGACAGATTGGAACATTCTGGGAGATAAAATAAAAAAAGTTGTATTATATATTCACTTTTAAACATACTTTCAGCACAATATTAATAAATGAACACAAAAATTAATTGCATGATCCGAATTATTTAAAAATTTGAGTACAAATGGATAGTATTTTGATGTTTTGCTGACCGTGCATCTCAGTATAATCTTAATAATTAACCAACTTAATGAACAAATTCTTATTTTATAATAAGTTTATTATATGCCTCTACATGTTCCGAGCACTATTGTGCTCATCATCAGGAGGTCAAAATTGTATTATACAGCATCTGGTATCATCACACCTGTAGGTGACCGTCCGGTGCACAGGTTGAGAGAGGAGTCCTCTCGCAACCTCTGCTCGGGACGGCTACCTACAGGTATGATGATATCAGATGCTGTATAATACAATTTTGACCTCCTGATGATGAGCACATAATGCTCGAAACATATAGAGGCATAAAATAAACTTATTATAAAACAAGAATTTGTGCATTAAGTTGGTTAAGTACTAAAAAATGGATAGAATGTTACTATTTTATATAGCACAATTCAAAATTCGCATTAAATGTGACAGCGCTGTGTATCTGAAGTCACAGCTACAATCGCTGAAGACGTGTTGGCAGCCGCCAGGCTGCAGCTTGATTGTTAACCGAACTACTAACGTAGCTCATGTAAAACTTATACTAATTCCTTGAAATTGAGCTGTTGAGAAATGAAAATTGACTCATTTGGTTGAGAAATGATCCATTTTTTTTTTTATCGAACCCGAAATTACACTGTTGTTTGCTGCAGCCATAGAAGCCCGTCGCTGGACCCATTCGGAGCCAAATTATTCCAGCCCACAAGCTCCCACCTTGTTTATGTAAGATAAGATTTAATATAAACTTTCTTTATACATCTGGGTCTTCTGAGTGATTTCTGCCCCTCAGGTTTTCCGGCGAAAACTTAGCTAGCATTCCTCATTTCTCTCTTTCGTGCCACATGGCCCAACTAACTTATTCTTCTTTACTTCATAGCCCTAATAACATTTTCAGCGGGGTACAAATTATGAATTATTTACAATTATCTCTATGAAACTTCAAATATAATACACCAGGAATTAAGTACAAACACTGCTTGTGATCTGAGGTGGGCCTGTTCACTTCTATGTGTGAGATTTACTTTACTTCGTTGTTTTTTCCATCACAGTCACTAAATATTTCAATCTGAAATACCGACATTATTACATCCACATTTTGTGGGGTTTGTGTTGTGGTGAAATGTAATGGATTTAACGTTCATAGGGCCGTGCATCATAATATATTTCTATAGTAAATTCAACTAGATGTACCAATGTTTCAAATTATTTTATTTTGGAATGACACTCTACATGTTCCGGACGGTCTTTCCGTCCATCATCAGGAGTTCAATACTGTACATACAGCAACAGACATATGTCAAGCAGACAGCAGTATCTGTTAGACATATGTCTGTTGCTGTATGTACAGTCTTGAGCTCCTGATGATGGACAGAAAGACCGTCCGAAACATGTAGAGTGTCATTCCAAAATAAAATAATTTGATACATTGGTGCATCTAGTTGATTTTATTGTAACAAGAAATTCAATGGATTTCGTATACACATTCCCCACCCCATACTATTAAAAACAGGCCTATCTGTGTAGCTTGATAACGCATCTGTCACATGATGGTGGACTCGACAAGGTCAATCAGAGTTTATGTAAGCGCCAACCCTTGAAAATTTGTTTCCTTTCCGGATTCGAGCAGTTTCCATGGACACAAACCGTCAGTCTACTCCGACAAAACCTTCAGTGTACCCTGCACGCCAAGACGCGGCAGTAATAAAACGACACCTTGAATGCTGAGGAAGTAATAAATATCTGCAGCTGTGACTGTACCAGTGATAACTTCAGAGTTGGCTCATTCGTGACTAAGAGGTGAAAAACGAGCCTATAAACAGCGCTATACGCGACTGTCGGTGTATATCACCTTGGCAACCACTGAGCTGATTTCTTTTAAAGCAGGACGATAATAACGAGCAATTTGCAGAAGACACGAAGACTCTTCTTTGGGCATCTCACGCGATAACGCTTTGAATGTTTAACGGAGCGAAAAACTTGAATAAAATTTGTAGTTAGATAAACTCGAAAGTTTTCGGGTAAGCCTTGTGGTTTCTGAGGTAATTAAACAAAGGGAGCTAATGATCCGTCATCATTATTACTTACTGATAGCGATCAAAGCATAAAATGACACGAAACAATAAAATTGTGTTGCCTTGCACTTGTATGTCAACGCCTGACGTACGAATGAAAGACATTTTATCCCGACATCCACACGTTTCTTTTAATGTCTCATTCGGGTAGTTAGCACTACTGTTTTGCATTCGGAAGGTCTGGGTTCACACACGGTAGCTGTCTATTTAACTGAGGGGTTTCTTAGATCCTCCAAGAAAATTTGGCATAGTACCTAGAACAAGGCCACGACCGCTTCATTTTACTTCCTTTCACATTTATTACTCACTAATCACCCTACCGTTGGAGGCTACAAAACCCAAGTTATTGACAGCGTCTTTAAATAAAAAATCAAATTTTAATGTATCTAGCTGGATAGGTTATTCCTGATAGATGTGAATAGTACTGGTCAGCTTTATAAACCAACAATTAATTCGTTGATATTTTAGGATCAAAATACCCTAAGATTTGGAGCCTCTGACCAGAGCTGGAGTAAAAAGTATTACTTTTATGATCCGTCGTGAAGAAGATCCCACATTTCTTATGTTTCCGTTTCTGATATTATGAAAAACTGGAAACGAAGCATTGCATCATTTGTGCGTCACATTACACCTATTGTAACACAAACTGTATGCCTGACACTCAGCTTATCTGGGCGTTCCATCCGAGTATCATAATGAGAAGAGATTATTTCCACAGCTTCATTAAGACTGTTGCATCTTTGTAATAAAGGTGCATGTTTTCTGTGCTGTATAAATTGAGTTTTCAAATAGTCATTACATGAACTTGGGGGCTACACAGTCGATTATATGTTTGCATGGCCGAAGGTTTCTAATGTAAAAAGTTAATAATGAAAATTTTTTTATTAACTATTTATTACATTATGCCGTCGTTACACAACATATAAAACCGTCGCATTATTGCAACTGGTTATATTCGGCAACATGTTTCGGCCGTTACCCGGCCATCATCAGGCCAACAAGGAAAATTGCTATTTAAGGTATATTCACTAGCTTTTCCAATTGGGTCCCATTGGAAAAGCTAGTGAATGTACCTTAAATAGCAATTTTCCTTGTTGGCTTGACGATGGCCGGGTAACGGTCGAAACGTGTTGCCGAATATAACCAGTTGCAATAATGCGACGGTTTTATATGTTGTGTAACGAAGGCATAATGTAATAAATAGTTATACGTACACAACGGGATGGCTTCCTTCAGATCCAATAATGAAATATTTATTTAAGTATTTCCTTATTAAGCGTACAGAACAAATATCACATCACTGTTTTTAACGCTTATAAACACCAATACAATTTTCTTATGAGGCGAAAATAACGTATATCTTTTTTTTTTTTTTTGTAAATTTTCTCATAAGTTTTTAATCGATTGTTTAACTTTAATTTATTTTCTTCATTTTGCATTTGGATAAGGCTAAATAAGATGCCTGACTCCGGAGGAAGCAGAAAAACTGCATGGAAACTGTCAATTGACTTGCAGTAATGACTGCAAAACGGAAATTCTTGGCAACTGGCATCTTCTTAGTGGAGTGGCAGCTTACAATCGCTCATGGAGTCTTCATACGGATGTGTTCATCTTAATTTATTCTCCTTAAAAATGTCCACGTCGATGGAATTCCACATAAATAAAGTTAGGGTAAAACTAATATATTAATACCAGCAACGGGCCCTAATTGAGAGATATAAGATTGCTGTCATTTTTAATTTTCCAGGCATCCTAACAATGGAACTACAGTGGAGAGTAGTAAGATTATTTACGATCTTATCGTGAGTTTTCTCCATGCATTGTTTCGTTAGACAACATTAATCTACGAATAACATTGTTTGTGGAACTAATCGTAGTTTAATCTGATGATAAGAAGAAACGTGCATACCAAGTACACGGCATGGGCAAACCGCACATATTGTTACTATCCGTGTGGGCGGTACGTATAGGAAACAGGATTAAGACTGGGAAAAAGAATGGAAAATAATTATTAGCTGTGTGACATTCACGTTAGAGAGTGAAGGTTATTACTCACGAAACAAAAGTCACGCTTGGCACATATCTGTTTACTAAGAAGTACACACTGAGTTAAAATTTCCGGATGGCGCTTTGTTGTATGTAATTCTGAACCCACGACAAATTTGGGAATTTCATTTATTTTACAAGTAGCGTTCATTATTTGCAATGTGCAGATTCATGTAAAGAATATGTACTTATATATATATATATGTGCATACATAATGACTTAATTCTGACTTACACGTATTTCAGGATCACGTGCATCCTCTGAATTATTCCTAGCTCAATAATCCATAATGAAATCAATCTGCTCTTGTGAATAAATAACACCAAAGAAACAATAGTGCAGACACCAGCAGATAAAACAACAGCTGTTTTATTACTACAGCCGCACCTTTCGATCCAGTATGGACACTCGCATGAGGGGTTGTGTCCAACACACAAACACAAGGCTATTTGATTACATGTTTTCGAAACGGCACCCCATCAGGATATCCATGTAAATGGGTCGAAACGTGTTGGTGTAATGATGATGATGATGATGATGATGTTAATAATAATAAATAATTGGTTATTGACTTAACACCTGGAATGTAGTGTTGGTTATTTGTGGCTCGTTCATTAGAAGGGTACATGGTTCAGCACGGAACATTAAAAGAATAGATTTCAACCTTAAAATTTTCCTTCTTTACTTAGGATGCTCTTGGTATGTTCTTTCGACTTACATCGATACAGAAGCTCCAGTAGTGCGTTTGCAACCACTCTCCTCAAATGCTGTTCGTAAAGCCTTAATTACATTTACGACTCCTTAAAGCGAATTCATAAAATTTAACAATTTTCCAACAAGATGCGACTTATTTAGTTTATTACATTTCTGCAGGCAGCTCTACATGTTTCGGATGTTGACAGCCATCATTAGGAGCTCGTATAACTGTAAATACAGATTCTGGTGTTGATTAACCGGATCTACTACCATCCGCTCTCGTTGTTGGTTTCCAACTCAACAACGAGAGCGGATGGTAGTAGATCCGGTTAATCAGTACCAGAAGCTGTATTTGCAGTTGTACAAGCTCCTGATGATGAGTGTCAACACCCGAAACACGTCGAGCTGCCTACAGAAATGTAATAAACTGAATAAGTCGAATCTTGTTGGAAAATTATTAAATTCGATTCACGATGCACGGACCCTTCTGTATAAAATGAATTCATAAACTTCCTATTACTTCCGACTTAACGACCATACATGTTTATAAAAAAAGTGAACGAATAGAGGCTGTAACAATTTTGGGTTTTGTTGACGCAGGCAGTCGGTGGAGAGTGAAGGAGCTGTCCTACAAGATCTCCAAATATCCACGGAATCTGGATCATGCAAAAGTGGACGTTGAGCTTGCCAAGGCGTTCCAAGTTTGGGCGGATGAGACAGATCTCGTTTTCAAACAGAAAACTAAGGGACAGGTTCACATCGAAATTCGTTTTGAAAGGGGAGAACACGGAGATGGTGACCCTTTCGATGGGCCTGGAGGCACCTTGGCGCATGCGTATTTCCCTGTATATGGCGGAGATGCACATTTCGATGACGCAGAGAGCTGGTCCATCGGAAGCTACAGAGGTACGTGCATTAATGTTATCATCATTTCATATTTAAAAGTGTAGAATGATCCACAGGAGTTATATCCACATATGACTGAAATTTGAAAATAGCTTATTATATACTAAAACACTAATTATATACGCCAAACACAACTATTTTATTATATACGAGGCTACATGTTTCCAACGTTTTAAACGGTCATCATCAGGCCTTCTAACAGTTCGAGTCAACAGATGCTGTGTACATGTTGGGATCCCAATATGTTTACATTGAAAAAAATACATAAAATCTAGCAAGTTAATTACATAAGAAGGAGTGATGTATATATGTATTGCGTAACTGCATGTAGTTAAAATATTTGAAATGGTAATTGGGCGTTACACTATAATATCAGGTCCCGTTAATAGCTAAGTATTCCTTGGAAATTGTGGGTTTTTTAACGACGTCGAAGTGTGTCCCTTGTTAAAAAAACCCACAATTTCCAAGGAATACTTAGCTATTAACGGGACCTGATATTATAGTGTAATGCCCAACTACCATTTCAAATATTTTAACTACATGCAGTTACGCAATACACACATACATCACTCCTTCTTATGTAATTAACTTGCTATATTTTATGTATTTTTTCAATGTAAACATATTGGGTTCCCAACATGTACACAACATCTGTTGACTCGAACTGTTGGAAAGTCTGATGACTGTTTAAAAAGGCCGAAACATGTAGCCTCGTATATAATAAAATAGTTGTGCTTGACGTATATTAATTAATGTTTTAGTTTATTCCTAGCACATCATGATGTCTTCAATCAAGCAGCTTATTATAACTGGCCTCGCACATTAGGTAAACTTTTTATAAGCTACGGTGGAGACAAAGCCAAATTACAGAAAGGTGTGTGTTTAGTAGAAAACTTCAGACAACGAATTCGTCCACATTATGGTGCACTATCAAAAACACTGTTATGGTTACGACTTGGCATAATCAGTGGCATGACACTCTTGTGATTATTGTGATACAGGGATGATATGAAATGAATGAACATAATGTAGCTATGTAGTTCACACACCAACAAACGCACTGTTTATTAAGCTTGGAAAAGTTCTAAAATTTATATTAAAATACAAATTAATATCGCTCCTACATGTTTCGGTCTACGACCATCACCAGGGAGCATGTACTGAATCTGACTAAAGTTGTATTATGCGGTGATGTGGCAGCATGCTGCCACATCACCACTTAATATATAACGACGTAACTTTACCGAGTGTTTTAACATAAATATAACTTTAGCCAGGTGCAGTACATGCTCCCTGATGATGGTCGTAGACTGAAATATGTAGGAGCGATATTAATGTTTATTTTAATGTAAATTTTAAAACTTTTCCAAGTTTAATAAACAGTGCGTTTGTTGGTGTGTGAACTACACAGATTTTAGAATGCACGGTGCAACGATAAAAAAAATGTAGCCATCTGAACATAACTTTTTTATATTTTCTTATCAACGGACATTGGTGTGTGAACTTTTAAGAATATTTCCATAGAAGCTGCAATCGCATTGTCGAACTATAAACAGATTCCGTTTCGTATTGTTCACAGGAAAAGTTCTGAGAACTATATGCGAAATAGAGTGTTCGAAGCCTCTTTCATTACATTTCAATTGATATGGTTTGCAGGAACAAACTTATTCCAAGTGGCCGCCCACGAGTTCGGCCATTCTCTCGGGCTCTCCCATTCGGACGTGAAGAGTGCCCTCATGGCTCCCTTCTATCGCGGCTACGATCCACACTTCAAGCTGGACCCAGACGACGTCCAGGGCATTCAGTCTTTGTATGGCAAGAAGACGAGCAGGACACCGGTATCAAATGGCCCCCAGACTACAACAACCACACAGTCATCCGTGCCGTCTGGCGAAGACGCCGAACTTTGCCGAGATGCGTCCGTTGACACACTCTTCAACTCCGCAGACGGAGTAACGTACGCGTTCAAGGGTAGGATATATCAGTTTGAGGTGTTACAGCAGTACCGGATGTAGCGAGGAATTGTGGGTTTAAACGTCCCCTCCCTAAGCATTTTTAGTACAAAAATAAAGCTCATTTATCTTCCTCAGAATACAACCAACAATTTGCGACGTTTCTCAACTTATTTATTTCTATAAGACGCTCTACAAGTTTCAGACTGTTTTTTCCGTCCATCATCAGGAACTCAAAACTGCACACACAGCGTCAGGCATTTGTCAGACCAATACTGCTACCTGCTGCTAGCCGGCCAGGCTAGCAGCAGTATGTGCAGTTTTGAGTTCCTGATGATGGAAGGAAAAACAGTCTGAAACATGTAGATCGTCTTATAGAAATAAATAAATTGAGAAACGTCGCATCTTGTTGGTTGTACTCTGAGAATATATTAGCGATGCTCGGACCAATGAATGTTAAACTCATTTATTTTTATTTGAAAAAGAGCTAAAGAAGATATAGAAGCATGTAGGAGTCGCTATGGCAGCAGATAATGAGGAATGAAAAGAAACTGTTTGCTTATAGCTATAGAAACCAAAGCAACAGCAGCAGCAATAGCAACAAAAAAATCTATTCAGGCGCAAATTTAAAACGTAGGGTATATATTTTATATCTGTTAAAATGTATTTCACACGTCCACGAAAACATTGCTTCCCTAGCACTGATTTAAATTCTCACACTGTGAAGCATATAGTCAGAACCTTCGTTGTTAACTCCAAAACACACTAACGCACTCAAGGTCTTTCACACAAACACACACACACACACATTACTCACGCTCGTTCACTCAAATTCACGGTCACTCTTTCTCTCACGTTCTCCTTCCACGAAGCAGAGGCTAGCTTGTTAAGCTTACAGTCGCTTAGCTAGCCTGAGCATTCTCCTGTTTTATGGAATTCGATAGTACTAGATTTACAACAGCAGGCCACAGTCACAGGCTGTATTTCTTTAAAAGCACCTACCTTAATATCATCCTCCCATCCACCCCCAGGTCTCCCCAAAGCGGCCTCCCGAGTACGATAAATACAGCACGTTGGGATTAAAATATCAATGTTACTATTCATCTACTATTCTAACTTCCTGGTTCTGACAGGTGAACGCTACTGGAAGCTGACGGAAGACGGTATTGCTGCCGGTTACCCGCGCCTGATCGCCAAGAGCTGGCCTGGCCTGCCTAGCAACATTGACGCCGCATTTACGTATCGGAATGGTAAGACCTATTTCTTCAAGGGCTCTCAGTACTGGCGATACATCGGCAAGAAGATGGACGGAGTATACCCCAAGCAGATATCGGATGGATTCACTGGAATTCCCGACAACATTGATGCCGCCGTCGTCTGGAGTGGCAACGGAAAGATATATTTCTTTAAGGGTGAGTGGACTGTTGGGATACAGGAGAATCAGAGCGACATCTGTAATTAGGTGCTGAAAATTTGAAATATTCAAGTAGGAGACATAACAGGGACTTAGCCGTTCAAAGAAAGAAACATACCTGCATAATATTTATAAATTCAATTCCTACCATAGAGCAATACACGCTTTGTTTCAATTACAAAGACAAAATGGGGCATAATATTCAGAAAATAATTGCAATTTATGATGGGAGTCATAAGAGAAGCTTAAAACATTTAGTAGGCAAATTTTGCAGCTTATTAATGTTAAATTAAGTGGTATATATAACTATAGCTGTGTCTTAATGGGCCTGTAGTTACTGATTATAGACATACACTTATCCCTTGTACAGCGTGGGGTTACTGAGAGTGACAACGGTCTGGTAGGAAAAACCACTGAGTGCAAACTTCTAATGGGAAAAATAGTTTGACGTGAACGCGAACGCGTATGACCACTCCAACGGTTTATTAGCGTGCATTTTTGGACATTAAACATTTTCACAGTGCTTTGGTTACAGATGTTATCAGCTTTGGCGGCGGCGAGTAGACGCGCCGCGTTGATCCACGCGTTTCCGAAAATCTACCAACATACTTAGTCATTTCAGCAGCGTATGATTTAAACCGCACTAGGCACATCCGCGTTCTGTGAGAGTTTACTATATGCTGTATATATATATATATATATATATATATATATTGGTGTTACTGCTGTCTCTTCCTCACTACCAGGATGAATCGTAGAAGTAAAACTGAAAAGTAAAACAATTCGTGTTGTGAATAAATCACTTGTTATTTAATTACCCTTTTAAACCAAAGAGGTTACTTAGCATCGAATGGCATGAGGCAGTGACCACTACCCTTGAATTAGAGCGAGAGAGGTTCTAGCTCATCGACAGGCATTTTCCTGGCATAGAATATCCAGTCGGTGCCCCGGATCAAATTCGAACCCCGTCCCCCCTGCTACAAATCCGAAGGGTTAAACGTCATCTTGCATGCTGTGTGGTTAGATAAGACAGTCAACTGGCAGCAGGTGTAACTGAATGATCACGTGTGTGAAGCATCGATAGGAAACGCACGAGCGTAAGTGGTGTGTTTATTGTAATAATTGTTGAATAAGGGTAGCTGGAAACAGCGTGGAGACTTAGGGTACATGTCACTAATTTCCTCATTACCTGCAGTAGAATGTGCAACTGATATGCTTAGTATTCCGGAGATCCTGGATTCAAATCTAGTCTCAGAGACTAGCTCAGTGAGAGTCCCTCCAGAAAAGCGCCAAGGCAATTACTCAGTTTTGAAATATGACGCTGTATATTTTGATTGATACGAAGGTTTTTAGGGGGGAGGGGAGTCTGTTGTCTCCATCTTGTACCATGAAGACTTCGAAGGTTAACCACAAACACCTCATGAGATTTGATTACTGAATTGCCGGATGATATCATTGCTTTGTTATATGTGTGAGTGACCTCTGGTATGACTTCAGGCTCCAAGTTCTGGCGATTCGACCCGTCACAGAAGCCACCTGTCAAGAGCACTTACCCCAAGCCACTCTCCAATTGGGAGGGACTCCCTGACAACCTGGACGCAGCGCTGCAGTACACAAATGGCTACACTTACTTCTTCAAACGCGGCCAGTACTACCGATTCAACGACAGGAGTTTCTCGGTAATTCCTATAATCGATTACCGTTGTGCTACCTAATGAAAGAGGGAGACGCACCGATTTTCTTGCATACTGATTTCATGATACGACACTCCAAGTTAATGAGCATTCGGGTTCCATAAAAGGCGGGAAATTTCGTGACAATATGGGTGACTGACAGCTTCTCAAGACTGGCTCTCCTGCTCGGAGATCCGTCACTTACAGTCCTATAGTTTTACGGTATAATTATGTGACCAGTTCTAAACTAACATTCTGGTGGGGCTGACACCTCTGAAAACTACAAATAGTAAATGGAAACTTACGCTGAAATATCGTTTGTAGTTTTGCTCACCCTGAATTGTGACATACAAACATTGCTCGATCTTCAGGACAACAGTCATACGGGTCAACCTTACTTTAGAAGGACGTTTATCTTGCGCGTCTGAGCTGTACACCCTGTAGATAATGCACAAGACCAGACTCTTTAACATCCATAGGTCCGTGCCTCGCTAATATATTAGCAGAATACAACCAATAAGATGCGAAGTTTCACAATTTGTTTATTTCTGTAAGACGCTCTGCATGTTTCAGACGGGTTTTCCGTCCATCATCAGGAGCTCAAAACTGCACATACAGCGTCAGGTATTTGTCAGACCATTACTGCTACCTACCGCTAGCCTGGCCAGGCTAGCAGCAGGTAGCATAATTAGTCTGACAAATACCTGACGCTGTATGTGCAGTTTTGAGCTCCTGATGATGGACGGAAAACCCGTCTGAAACATGTAGATCATCTTACAGAAATAAATAAATTGTGAAACTTTGCATCTTGTTGGTTGTACTCTGCGAAGACTGCACGAAAAACAGATAGTTTTTGGTGTGCTTGCAAACATCAGTTTTAAGAAACGTGCATCTTAGCTTCGCTGTGTTGTTGACATTAGCAACTCGGGAACCATCAATCATATTTCCGTGAAGCTGAATACTGGACAGTTTTGATACAAATTGTTGACATTCCAGTGTTTGTCAAAATCTGACAAGAATGATGGATATTTTGAGTGAAGATGTATGTGAGTTTCTGGGCGCATCTCAGCAACCTTCTCTTCTTAATTATCATCAGTAAAAACTATTTTAATCTCAGAATAATGACACTTCTGCATGCACTGGTGTTATGTGTTTCAGGTCGATACGGCAGACCCACCCTTCCCACGGCCTGCAGGGTACTGGTGGTTCGGCTGCAAGTCGGGATCAAGTGCTGGTAATAATGGTTGGTTCCTGGCTGGGTCATCCTATCCTGGGCTGTCAGGGTCTGTGGCTGGGGATACGGCTCAGCGATCCTCCCGGGGGGATGACGCAGATCTTCATAACACGGACGTAGGTGATCTCATATTAGACGCAGGTGAGGAGGATCAGCAAATCCACAACGTGGCCAAGGCCTTGCTTCCGGCTGCCACGTCAGCTTTCTACTGGTTACGCCAATTACTCAGAGACCTTACTGATCTCAGCGTCAGGTCTAACAGTAACACCGAATGGTTAGACCTATCCTAGTAACACAACATAATGGATACAATTATGTAAAGGGGATACCAGCAGTTGGAAGCTTTTTATTTAAACCAGAAAACGTAAGAATAGCGGACAAACTGTCCATACCTCCTTTGGAGTATCTTAAAGGAAATAGCGAGATCGGTGGCGTTAATGGTGAAAGAAAAATTCCCACAAGGGTAGAGTAACAAGCTTGTGTTCCTAGACTGTAGTTAGGTAGTAACATGGGGCGGGAATGAATGCGCTTAAGAATTATCTGTGGAGAAATGTTTCAAACATTTCAGAACTTCATCCGAACGCCAGGCGTGTAAGAAGATTAATTGTTATGGGAATCAGGATACGTGGAGAAGTGGTTTTGATAAAAGCGAAGGTCTCATGTTTGCTGATAAAGAAATGTAGGAAGAAGAAATGCTAAACAATGGAAAGACACTAAATATTGATACAAAAGAGACTGCTTTTCAACTTACCCAGTTCTGTGACATACCTGATTTTGTGGTATGACATGCAAAATTCCCCACTAAATTAGGTGCGATTTTAACAGTGAGCTTTAACATTTCTCCACAGTTGGCTACAGAAGGGAACCAGCTATCGAAAACAGTTACAACATGGTGGAACACAGCTTAATTTCGTGGTGAATTTATATTATGTAAATGACAAGTTATGTCACGGAAACTAAGCGGTTTTATCTTAATATCATCGAAGCAATGAACGCCTCACTTCAGTCGAAATTGCAGTTAACTTCCTTTACCCACATTAACACAGCATGTCATTGCCATTTACTAACATGACTGACATTTGCAACGTTCTAAACGAATCGAATGTGGCCTCGCGCTGAGATCATTTGGGATAAAGAAGTCAGCATTTTCAGGTGGCTGCTGTGTCTGCTTCTGTGTACTGGGTCAGTATTGTAGACAAGATAGCTATTTTTGTGCGCTAATTTTTATTGTTGTCAAGTAATCATAATCATTGCGGTATAGAATATTTTTTCAAAGACACGTTATAGAACCATCGTTGTACCATAGAATTGAATAGGCTATGGAAAAATAGTGCTCAGAACACTCTTATACTTTCAAGTATATCCCTCCATACCAATGAAATGCCGCATGGTTATTTTATCGTGGTATCGATGCATACATAATGCGCGCAAATTCTCGGATTAGAAAAAGAGACGAGGAGCAATATAATATTAATTTATGCGTCTAACGCATGCTGGGATCGTAGGTTAGACTCATGTTAGCTCATATTACTTTGTGTGCTTTCTGCTGTATTGTGTAATGACTTTTTGTGTTAATCTGATATCGCGTCTTTGGGATCCTGCTACGTATTAAAACCAGTGCAATGTGTCAGGTTAATGGCGAGTTTAAAAAATCACATATTTTGACCAAATCATTATGAAAACTGAGCATAAAACATTGATACTGTATCTACAGCTGACCGTAGCACACATAGTTGGCCATACCAGTAGCAAGTGTCGGAAATTTGTAGCCTAGATTCATTTTAATGCATTAACATATCCCCACCCTCGGCCCTGCAGCTGACATGACGGTTGACCATATTTGACAGTCTGATTCAACGTACGGTTTCTAACTACATGTTTGTACAAGCAGCAGCTGGAGCATATGTTTAACTGTGACTGATCCTTTCTTAGGACAACCATACAAGTTAAATTATTTGTCACCGAACCGATGAGTAGTTAAATAAATGGAAGTTTGAATGCCACGCATGTTCATACTCGGTAAATGGAAGTTTGAAAGCCACGTATTTTCATACTCGGCAAATGGAAGTTTGTTTGCCACGCATTTTCATACTTGGCGAATGGAAGTTTGAATGCTACGCATTTTCATACTCGGCAAGAAAATTTTCTGCACTATTCAAACACAACTTGAACATTTTATGAGAGACCTGAGATTTGTACTTCCGTGAAAATTACAATTGTGGGTTATGATACCATGTAATCTGGTACATGGATCCCCAGGGTCTGCATCGAAAGTGAAGGCAACGTGTTCCGACGAAAGGGCAGTATTCATCTGCTACCCCGTACGGTTTCATAACCCGGAAGTTCAGTATATGAACCTGAACGTCGACTGTAAAGACAATTATCACTGAAATGTGAAGTTTGTGGTCAGGAATATAATTCTGCCTGCTCCACGCTCGTCTTCCTGTCAACTGTCATCATTTCCCACGAGGAATGGGGATGATGCTGCTGACCAGTAGTACAGTCACAAAAAAGTATGGCTACTCTTTACCAGGTCTGGAATAAAGTGATTCAGTAGAATGAAATCTCCTAGAAAAAGATGTCTCAGTATCTATTTCAGAGTTTAAAAAACACTGAATATTACTTTTTCAAATGAAGCCAAATAGGTGAAAACTACTTCTTAGTATATTTATTTCAACTTCTCTACATGTCTCGGGCAGCTATGTGCCCATCATCAGGTGAACTTACTGTATCTATGCGACACTGGTATTTTTCACTCTGTATAGGTGGCTGTC
>Ga0123355_10006288_pt1 | contig 17562 bp, 9 predicted proteins | sample TergutEmb28metaG_3_FD_89872 | JGI IMG/M metagenome (GOLD analysis project Ga0123355, IMG submission 89872) | Embiratermes neotenicus P1 segment gut microbial communities from Petit-Saut dam, French Guiana - Emb289 P1 | ecosystem: Host-associated > Arthropoda: Insects > Digestive system > Gut ...
AACATTGACGCGACGCATCCCTGAGCACGACATAACCTATAGGCATGCTGCCACCATACTGTAGTGTACAACAAAAGGAAAACAAATTATTTCGGTAACTTCATCATGTACTTATACATACTCTCTGAGGATGGTCTATATTGACCGAAACATGTTGGAGATTTTAACAGTAATATAATATCTTTTAGTGTATTTTAATAATAAAACATTGTGCAATAAGCTGGATATTCAAAATAAGAAATACAGATTGTGAATATGGAATAATACCTGAATTACAGATTAACCATTTATAAGACGAAGCGCTGACTGCTTTATTTAAACACCCAGTCCGTACCGCGCAGTAAACACATTTAATCTAAGTTATAAAAACCAATCAGTTTATGTTGTATGGGGCAGAAGTCGCTGTTTGTTCCATGGTAAATACGAAACACATGAATAGAGTGTGGGCAGAATGTATAATTAAGTGTTAAACCTGTTGGTGCACTTAACCAGTAGGCTTTAAAAGTTAATACATTTATAAATATGTATTGATATTAGGGAACACAAATGCTGCTAGAGAAAATTTGGGTTTTTCCTCTGTCAAGAATTGAAACTCATTTTACAGTGTGAAACACGTCACTTTTACCCTTGGGTTATACAAAAAAGTTACCCATTCACGTTTCGGTAGGGAGCACTATATGAAAATGATACTTGACCTTCTTTCCATACAAAAATTTCGGCTGTTATGCTGTACAGTAATATTCTGGTCTACTGTCTCGTACTTAAAAGCCTTTCTTGTCTGCGGCAGGGTCTACACCTCCACGTCCACCTCCATTACATTAATTAAAAGTCATACGTAACAACAGAACAAATTACTCAGACTTGTTGCAACGTGCGTGGTTTCATAAAATTTATCCTCTTCAAAAAATTTATTTTCGCGTACCGCTCGCTTGTGGCTGGGAGCTGTTGTGTGTTTGGATAACAGTTTCGAATCTCGGACAGCGTTTTGGTTTTCTTTTTGTTTGAGTGGCGTGCCGCGATATTACTTTAAACCGGCCACAACCACTTCCTTCCACACTTAAATTACCCTGTCATAACCAAAACGATGCTCTTCACAGAGCGATCAGCTCAGAACAGAAACGCGCTGTCTTGTTCAATTAATACATGTTAGAACTGCATCTTTATAATTGTTTGTCACCTGCTGGCTTGTGTCTGAATCATATTTCTTAATTTCTAATTAGGTGTCTCTATTAATACTTCGTTTTCTTCATGTGGATATATTTATATTAATAACTGTCCAACGAGATGCAACACAAAGCAGTCTATTTATTGTTCTGCAAGTTCACTTTACATGTTTCGGGTGTCAACACACCCATCATCAGGAGTGTACGAAACTGTAACTACAGCCTCTGGTACAGGTCATATTTTTTGTAAGTAGGGGTGTGGTTAACACACGAAACATGTGGAGTGAACTTGCAGAATAATAAATAGATTGTTTTGTGTTGCATCTCATTGGACAGTTTTTAATATAAATCAGCGATGCACGGAGCCATAAACATAAAATATGGTTATATTCTTCATACCAATGTATTTACAAGTCTGTTGTTTTATAGAACTTCAATTTCAAGTTTTGTTTGTTTATTTCTACGTTTATTCTACAATAACACATTAACTTTTACGTATACTTAAAATATTTTGCAACCTTCTTTAAAAGTACACACAGTTCTACGTTTATTTGTTTAAGGCCTGTTGGTTTCTACACGACAACTTGTTTCTACACCCCATCAACTCTGCTTGCTGCCTGTGTTATGTGTACTGTCTTGTCTGTTTATTTCTACATTGTAGTCTACACCAGCACTTTGCTTGTGTTTACTTTGCTATGAAAGTCTTCTCCATTTCCATCTGAGATCCCCAGTCTCTCCCTCTCTCCCGGTTTACAAAGGCTTGCCCGCGGGTTCTGTCACCTTTCAACAACTAAACACGTTTCCTGGATTCTTTTGTGACGACTGGAGAAGGCAGCCCGGTTTGTTTGCATTGCTGCTTTTCGGACGGACGGACGGACGTACAGGCGGATGGATGGATGGATGGATCTTTGGGTGTCGAAAAGGAAACTCACACCTTTCTATAAGTTTATATATTTTTGTGTATACGGTATCGACCGCAGAGAGCTTATCAGAAGCAATACAGGCCGCCTGAGTACAGCAGGAATTTACAGCGAAACCCACTGTCAGCCGAAGGGTTGCTGCACAACTGAGAGACTGATTAAACAAGCTTCTAATTACGTTCACTTGTGGTGGTACGCCACGTTGCTTTATGTACACAAAGGGACCAACAAATATCCGTAAAACACCTCCCTTCTTTTGATGTTTTGCTTATTGTGCATCGCACTATAATCTTAGCAGATGACCAATTTAGAGCACAAATTTTTGTTTTATAATAAGTTTATTATATTCATCTACATGTTTCGAGCATTATTGTGCTCACCATCGGGAGGTCAAATTGTATTATACAACATCTGGTATCATCACACGTTGTAAATGGCCGTCAGGTGCCCGGATGCGCATGTACCATGTAGAGGAATATAATAAACTTATTATAAAACAAGAATGTGTGCGTTAAGTTCGTCAGTTGCTAAGATTACGTCTCTTGTTTATTAAAAATGTAATTGTAGCTACATGTTTCGGCTCGTATTAAGCCATATTTAGGCTGCGCAAGTTTGCAGTAAGAGAAAACAAACAACTACGTGTGTTAACACCAGTTAAACATTTTATCTTTGTACAGCCTGAGGAAGGCTTAATACGAGCCGAAATATGTAGCTGCAAGTACATTTTTAATAATTGTGGTGTTTGGTGGTCTGTCGTAATTACAATTATAAACTGTGATTATGGAACAGGGAAGGTTATGTTTCGAAGTTATTTATGTTGTCAAGTGAGACAAAAAATGTGTGTGATAGATAAGTGAGGATTTGGAAAGGGGCAGCATGACATGTTGAGATAGGCCGATGAAATCACCGAGTGAAGCAGTAAAACTGTGTCAGGGCAGCTGGCACAGCCTTCAAATTTCAGACTGGATGCTTCTAGAACACAAGTTTCGAAGTTAGCGCTCGCTGGAAGAGAGAAAGGAACTCGTCATGCGATAATTTTAGTGACGTACCGAATGACTGTCTACAACGGCGCATTTTCTGTCTGAATTACGGGAACTGATCCACGGCAGAACATAAGTGTTCAGTCCTCTATGCACTGCCTTAGTTGTACTAAGAGATTCTTAATTCTATTGGGAACCGTGCTTCATTATGTATTCCAGCTAAACATACTTGTGTGTTTGGGACACGATGTTGAAACTAATCTATAGTTTAGTGACTGAATTTATTTTGGAAGGTTACTCAACACTTTGCACTGTGATATGACACACGGGCCAGTGGACAATTTTTACGTCTTGTATGCATTGGTGTTAGTTGTCTTGTGTGTATTGTTGTTAGTTGTCTTGTGTGTATTGTTAGTTAGCTTATGTGTATTGTTGTTATCTTGTGTGTATTTGTTGTACTGTGTGTGTACTGCTGTTTTTGCTTTAGATGCCGGACTGCTGGCTAGAAGTCAGTATTCCGAAGGTCCTGCGACCGGCCACCTAGACACAGGTTTTTCTTGGTTTCCCTGTGTCTATACGCAAATGCTGAGATGGTTCCCAAGATTCCAAGTTGCCACTACATGCTTCTCATGTAGCCCTCCCGACTTAAATTTATTAATAACCAATTTCATATTTTTATACATGTAAAATAATCACTGCCACCGGTGACAACCCAATTGCAGTTAATAAATATTATTAGTATTATTATTATAAATAGCTGAGAGACGAATTGGGAATTAGAGGAGGTGAAGTAATGGGTTGTTGAAGAGTTGCTGTAGGAAATATACAGTTAATCTGCTGGGTTGAGGAGAATGATTGTGGGCGAAAAATGTAGTACTTACTGTGCGAAAGAAAGCGGTATATTTTTGGTAAAAATTCCTTAAGTAAAGAGGTTACTAAATAAATGCTAGCTTACACGAGAGAACCATAAAACGAAGTTTCACTGAAGAGATTTTGAAGTTGTGGCTGGGTGTAGGGTCTTACTGCGCGATTATGTGTGCGCTGTGATGAGCTTTCTGGTTTTACAAGCACAGGGATAAACTTTTATGTTGATAATCTTTAGGTGAGTCATCCCCGTTGTGTTCAGTATAACACGAGCAAGGAATAAACTTAAACTAAGTCGAAACACAAATAGTATCTATCTTGTTTCTTTTAAGATGACGACATGTTTCGGCCCCTGTTTTGGGCCATCGTTAGGTCACAAGTGTGAACTGAGGAAGCTATACAATGTAATAAAGTAAGCTATATAGATCTCGTTGAATTTTAGATCTATATAACTTACTTTATGACTTACATTGTATAGCTTCCTCAATTCATACTTGTGACCTGATGATGGCCCAAAACAAGGGCCGAAACATGTCGTCACCTTAAATAATAATAAAATACCTAAGACACTAGTTGTGTTTTGACTTGTTTAAGCTTATTCCTTTCTCGTTTAATGTTGATAGCTGACCGCATAAATCACTTCCGGATTTGCACAGTCACTTTTCTCGCAACATTTCTTAGCAACAATTAACACAAAACTCGCGGTTGTGCTTTTGTGCACGTGTAAGCTCATGTGTGCGTCGTTGCCGTCGTCAGTACGTGCAAGTCGGAAGCCTAGCGAATTTTGGCTTATTTGTAGCTGGAAGTTAGCTTATACTTCACTCACGTGCCGTTCGGCTGAACACGATACCTGCTTTGTCAAAGACTATGGCACTGAATGCCGGTGACAATGTGAGGCCTTTCCGTATCAAGTTACGACCACAGTACAGTTACTTGAGATACAGAAAGCTGGAGATCGTTTTGGGAGTGGAGAACGTGTAATTAAATAGCATTATCTTGCGATAATGCATGTGTGCTTGTCATAAATGAATAAATAAATAAGAAACTGAATAAATAAATAACTGTAGCAATAATAAGAGAAAGAAAGAACGTCCTTGTGTATTCTAAACTTCGAAACGTGTATTGACGAAATTTACTTGAAAGATTCAAATTTCGTGATTGTTTAGCCTCGGTCTTCATTATTACATTATAAACCCCTATTGATTATTGTCATTATCATCATTATCAAAATAATTATTATAAGCATAAAATATTTATCACCACCAACATTCGTGACCTACACCAACAAATAGCATGTCTGTAGTTCTGTTCAGGTCATATTTTTGCTGAAATGCCCTCCAACCAACGCATATTTTGTACATATTTCAAACGATTTAAGCAATAAATTGTTTATCTCTGTCTGATCTCAACATCAATATATTTGTTTTGTTCGCTACATGTTTCGGTGTCTATAAAACCATCTTCAGGCCAATGTTAATGCATGGAAGTACAGTGTGTACGTACGTTACCTCCCTGCCTTAACATTGGCCTGAAGGTGGTTTTATAGACACCGAAACATGTAGCGAGCAAAACTAATGTATTGATATTGTGTTAGGGAAGAGATAAAACTTTTTATTGAATTGTGGATAATACAACGGGATGGCTTCAATTAAAAAGATTTATACATGGACACTTATGTTGCTGCGTTACTAGTTGGATAAATTTGATATTGCTCCTTAAAAGAAATGTTACTTATTTCCTGCGGTCTACATTTTTTTACATCCCGTGTCTACCCTGTCGGCCAGTAACCTGATCTTTGCAGGATTCCCCATTGCCAAATACAGCTGTATTAGATCACGTGACAACTTTTTGCTTCTATTGTCGTGAGTTCTGCCGAGATAGTTATATTTATTTTATGAGGTTTGGTACATATTTTTTAAAATTCCGTGTGTCATGGCAATGAGATTAAAGGGGAAATAGATAAAAATTGCGTGGTGTGAAATTTTGTAATTTGTGATTTCGCCACATGTTGTTTGCTTTACTTCATTTATTCAGGCACTTATCCGGGTTGTCTGTTGGCCAGTAAATTGATGAACACGTCACCGCCTGTGGTGATAGCCGATGCAGTGTGGAGTGTAGAGCATTCGTGGCTATGACGAGGTACCTGGTATATACAAAAACCGCAGACTGTAACGCGAACCTGCTAGGTCTGGTTGCCATCGAAAGCACAGCCAAGCGCAGTGCACAGTCATGAGATTGCGCTGTGCAGTAGACTTGACTGCGTGGAAATGTGAGAAAAGTAGAGGAATGAAGAGATGAGAAGGAAAATGTTTTCTAGCAAGGCGCCATGCACAGCACACAGCTTGGGTTTGTCGCACTGAGAGAGAGTCGAGGGGTGAATTACATTGCGCCTTTGTTAATTGTGTCACCTTCAGGGGTGCACACTTAACCGCGCCCAGTTTTAAAATACATTACGTGTCAAATGAACATTTTGTATTGCAGCATGAACCGTCTGCTGTGCCTGCAAGTGACTGCCTTCTCTCCTTTCACTTGAAAATTTCACGGCCAGAAGGAAATGAACTAAACAACTTTGATTTTTGGAAGGAAGGCTTTGCGCCATGGGGTCAGTATATCGACCAGTTACTTAGTCATTCAAATATTTTGCTTTTTTTGAGCCAGTCAGGCACTCAGTAAGTCAGTCAGTCGGTCAGCCAGTCAATTATTACTTCACTGGTGTGAGAAATGGAGTTGTTACTTAGAGTCAAGGAGGAGAGAAAGATACTACATGAAATAGAAAGGAGGAATGCTAACTGCATTGGTCACATCTTGCGTAGGAACTGCCTTCTAACATACGTTATTGAAGGAAAAATGGAGGGTAGGCTAGACGTGATGAGATGACGTGGAAGAAGACGTGATCACCTACTGGATTATCTTAAGGAAAAGATGGGAAGAGGGAGCACTAGATCGCACTCTGTGACGAACTCGGTTTGGAAGAGGCAGTGGAGCTGTCGTAATACAGATTATGGAATGAAATGTGCCAGTCTGTTGTGATGTCTCCAGCTTACAGCCAACTCCTGTCTGTCCAATACAGTCACTCATTTACTACGTTAATGTGTCACTGTGTTGTGATATGTCTGTCTGTCTGTCTGCTCCTTACGACCACCTTATTCCGGTCAGTCAGTCTACTATGATGTCTGTCTGTCTGTCCCCTTACAGCCAGCTTCTTCCTGTCAGTTAGTCTACTATGATGTCTGTGTGTCCCTTACAGCCAGTTTCTTCCTGCCAGTCAGTCAATCAGTCAGTCAGTCAGTCTACTATGATGTCTGTGTGTCCGTTACAGCCACCTCCTCTCTACCCCAACATGCAGCTGACACTGCAGGACATGCATAGGCCGATCAGAAGTATCGTTTTTTATTTTTAATTGGATTTCCTCTAGAAGAGCAACAAAATATTGCTGATGCCAATTAAAGTCACTTATTTTAGTCGAACTGACATCAGCAGGCATACACAGCACACCGTGTGTCTTGCAAAGGGCAGAGTTCACGACGGAATTTCATGAAGCCTCCTGTAAAATGGGTACCGGGTCTTTCCCGGGGGTAAAGTGCGGCCGGGGCGTGCTGCTGACCACTCATCCCCTTCTAGTGCTGCTGTCCTGGAAGAGTAGAGCTATACCTCTACCCACCCTCTGGGCCACACCGGCCCTGTAAAGGGACCACTTTACCTTTTTACCTTTATTATTATTATTATTATTATTATTATTATTATTATTTTAAGTGTTACACTTCGGCACTTCGACCATCTTCTCGTTAATATGAAGGTTATTATAATACGTGAGTATATTAAATTTTCACGTATTTTCCACCATGTAAGAATCGATATAAAATAAAATATATCCTGTGTAAAATAAAATCTTAACTTTTAATTCAAGCCTGTTCCCCGTTCTTGTTTATCCACTAAAATACAAGGCAGTTGGTCTGTGGGACAATGCAGAGTGGTTCTTGTGCTTCAGAGCAACTGTAGCAGAACAGGGCATGGAATGAAACCATCCTGAAAATGATTTGTTGTGTTCTTTCTTTTGGATGATTCCCCGGGATCTGAATTTTCTATGCCGACGTTTCGGAACACACTGTCGGCACGATAAAATCCAGACGCCAAGGGAATCACCCCCGAAGGAAATAATACAATATTCACAGCAAGGCAAAAGTTCGAAATCTGAATATCGTCGTAAGTACAGTGGACGCCCCTGATCCGTACTAACACGCTTCAGATCTGATGGCCCTGAAGGCACAATACTCAATTGTATTACAATCCACACGTCGTCCTAATGGCATTTTAGAATGTTCTGTGCTTAAATGTGACGGTACATCTACCTTCCTCTTTTCTTACGCTTTTGTGTCCTTCCCTATTCATTCCTGTTTCTTTTCATTCCAATTTTCTTTTATTTTTCATTTCTCACTTCCCGTATCTTTTGTTCCTTTTGTTTTCTTTAGTATTTTCCTTAATTTATTTCCCTGTTTTATTCGTCCTGTTCTTTTCTGCTTTCCTTCCTTGATTCTATATTTATTTCCCTCGTTTATCCCTTTATCCTTTCACTCTCTCCTTTGTCTTTGCTAAATACCTTCCTAGATTTATAAAACTGATGCACAATCGGACGCTCACGTGCAACAACACTTTAGCCTAAAAACGAAGGCTAAAATTTTCACCCAACGTATTGCGCCTGTGTGGGCGAACGAAGGCATAACGAGGTGTTTTTTCCTTGTGCGCCCATAAAACTAACGTTTGAAGCCTAATTTATTAGTAGTGAGTTGCTGAGTTTTTCATAGTTAAAATTAGGTACAAATAGGGTTTTTTTAACGGTTTTAATTAAAAATAATATTGACATTATTGCACCTGTTGGAAGTATAATAAATACTGATAGAGACGATAATTACGTAGGCTATTCGGAAAGTAAGTGCCGTCTGCGCATATCTCTCGCGCATCCTCGACACTGCCACTTTGCGCATGTGCAGTAACTTCCTCTATCAATTGAGAAGCCACAGACGCCATTTTGTGAAATTCGTGCTATGTTTATGTTTGTTCCTGTGCGTTAAACATGTTTAAGACAATTGAAGGGACCGCCGACTGTGAAATACGGTCTGTAATTCGTTTTTTGAGCGCTAGGATTGTGCTACCAAGTGAGATTCATCACCAGATGTGTGAAGTGTATGGTGACTATGCGATGAGTGATGGCATGGTTAGGAAATGTGTTCTGATGTTCAATGAAGAAAGAGAGAACGTGCACGATGAGGCGCGAAGTGGGCGTTCATCTTTGGTGAATGATGATTTGGTGCGTAAGGTCAACGAAAGAGTGCGTGACGACAGACGTTTCACAGTTTCTGATCTGTCCCTGCACTTTCCTCAGTTTTCAAGGACTCTAGGACTCTACTCTATGACATTGTCTGTAGTGGCTAACAACGCAGGCGGCCGCATTCTATGAGGAGGGTATACACAAACTTGTGCCCCGCTACGATAAGTGCCTCAATAATGGCGGCAAAAATGTGGGAAAATAGTTTGAAGAATGTAGAATCTGATAACAATAAACTTTTATACGAAACCTTACTCGATTTTTTACAGCGAAACGGTACTTACTTTCTGAATAAGCCTCGTAGAAGGTAACGCGTTCAGTTTAACTAAGCTTCGTAACCATAAATCATAATTAATACTGCGGTGGAGCCAGTGTTAGAATGCTAAGTTATGAGGCTCACCTGGTGAGCATGCAGTCCAGTTCATAGACCGTTTGTTGTGTTCAGTTTACTGTCTTATCTTGCTACACTTTGGACTAAATCTTACAGCATGTTGACAGTGAGAGGTAACTGAGAAGGTAATTGGACAGGCTGTACGTCCTGAAGAATTTCTATTATTCGTAAATTATAGAAACTTTTTCCACTTTACTGACGCCCTTGTGGACACCGGACAAGTTTCCAGATCCGTGAAGATGAGGCCCCGTTTGAGGATAGTGGTCGGATGGTGCGGTGACAGCCCAGGTGGGCTTTGATGTTTTCTGAAGCGTTCGCAAAATTTGCGATAAAAGCGAACATTAGCTTCGTCATATCTGTCTGTCTGGCCGCATGAAACAACTCGTCTCCCTCTGGATGGATTTGCATGGAATTTGATATTTTAGCGTTTTTATCAAAAACCTACCGAGAAAATTCCTTTTTTCGTTAAAATCTGACAAGAATAACGGGTAATTTACAAGAAAATGTATGTATGTTTATGATAACACGTAGCTGAAATCTTTGTAGAGTGAGAAATGTTTATGTATATTTATGATAACACGTAGCTGAAATCTTTGTAGAGTGAGAAATGTTTCAGACATTCTACGTAGAGAAAATCCAAACATACGATTTGTGTTCCATATTTGTTTCATTGAATATCGTACCGTTTTGAAATATTGCGGAAAAATATTTTACAGCCAGACAGGCCAAAGATGATAACATAATGTGGAGCATGCGCATTGAATGTTGGATACCTCAGGCTACAAAGCACTTGAGGGTTGTTTGACCGTGCATCTTCCTCATGGAATAAAGTGAAATGCTAACTTGATGCAACTAGGTAATTTTATTGACGTATTCTTAGCTCGACATGTTTCGGGTACATATGCCCATCATCTGGAGCATTAGATGTTGAGTTGCAGAAAACCATATGCTGCAACTCAACATCTCATGTTCCTGATGATGGGCGTATGTACCCGAAACATGTCGAGCTAAGAATACGTCAATAAAATTACCTTTGTTGCATCAAGTTGGCATTTCACTTTATTTCATACAAAAACACTCTCAGAATATATTACATATTGCTTTTCCACTGCAACAGTTGTTGAATGAAAGCGGCTCATCGTTACGATTATACATATATTGCTTGTCGTTTATTGAGCTAAGTAGGTCAGACGAACATATTCGATGCTAAGCAATTCCATGTGTTGTTTGTAGTTGACAAAGTGTCATTGGAACATAGTTTTTACTTTCTGCGGTCCACATATATGGGAAGATAGCGATAGAAATGGAGCAATTCGTAGCTGTGAATAAGAAACCGATAGAGGTAGCTTACATGTGATCGCGGAATGTTTGCAGAACTGGAAAACGTGTTAAGAAATGTTAAATATGTACATTGGACTGAATTTGAGACGTTTGTAGGACATCAAATCTCCTATGACTTGAAGAGGTGAGGGTGGAGTAGGAAGAGGAGGAGGGCCAGGAAATGCTGAATGTTTGGAAAAATATTTTGCTTCAGTATAATTAATATGTACTTTTGTAAAAGGAATGTCTGTTTGTAATTAGTGCGGTAAGTAGAGATACGGTTTTTTTTTTTTTTGCTTCCAATTAACGGCCGCAGGTGCTTGAGACCGGCCGGCGTCTCGGTGCTACAATGAGCCTTCCATCTGCGTTCATAAACACAGGTTGTGAAGCGAGAAGTGAAAGGAAATGCCAAATGTCGGTCCAGGTCAGGTGAATAGAACTGGGGTTAATCTTGACATGTTTCTTGGGTTATATCCGACTTGATTTCAGTTAACTTTTCTCTCTTTTTTTTCAATAGCGGAAGGAGAAAGGGCTCAGTCGAGAAAAATTCAATTACTCTAGTCTCCTTATCTCCTTAAAAAGATAAGAGTCACTGGGTATCTTAGCTTTCCTATCACATAGCCGAACCGAACAGAAAACTTGCCTTTTACCGATGCTGCCATCTACAAGATTACTTCTCTTTTCAAACTGCTAATTTCCCTCCTCTTCCCTCGGCTTATTTAATTAGCTAAGTCTGTGACTGTAATATACTCCTGGCCGTAACGTGGTTATGTTCGTCTTGATGTATTATACAGCCTTTAATTGGGCCAAGTGACGCAGATCTTCGCCTGTTTGTTTACAGTTTAATACGGAACTTAGTGTGCAGGCAGACGAATTGGACAGGTTTCACCGTACAGGATGCGATAGTGTGCTAACACTCCCTCACTCACTCACTCACTCACCCATCCACTCACCCACTCTCTCACCAGACCACTCCCACACTCAACCATCCACTCACCCACTCACTCACTAAATCACTCCCTCACTGACTCACCCATCCACTCACCCACTCAATCGCTAAATAACTCAATCACCTATCCACTCACTGACTCACTAAATCACTCCTTCACTCACCCATCCACTCACCCACTAAATCACTCCCTCACTCACTCACACATTCACTCACCCACTCACTAAATCACTCCCTCACTCACTCTACCTCCACTCACTCACTAAATCACTCGCTCACTCTCCCTCCACTCACTCACTAAATCACTCCATAACTCACCCACTCACTCACTAAATCACTCCATTCACTCACCCATCCACTCACTCACTCACTAAATCAATCCCCCACTCACCCACTCACTAAATCAATCGCTCACTCACCCACTCACTCGCTAAATCACTCACTCACCCACTCACTCACTAAATCATTCCTTCACTCATACACTCACCCATCCACTCACTCACTAAATCACTCACGCACTCTCCCTCTGCTCACCAACTCACTAAATCACTCACTCATCCATCCAATCACCCACTCACTCACTAAATCATCCACTCACTCACTCACCATCCACTCACTCACCCATCCAATCACTCACTAAATCACTCCTTCACTGTCCCTCCACTCACCCACTCACTCACTAACCCACTCGCTCACTAGATCACTCCCTCACTCACTCTCCCTCCACTTACACACTCACTCACTAAATCACTTCCCCATTAACCCATCCACTCACCCACTCACTAAATCACTCCCTCACTCACCCATCCACTCACTCTCTAAATCAGTCCCTCGCTCACTCTCCCTCCAATCACCACTCACCCAATAAATCACTCCCTCACACACCCATCCACTCACACACTCACTAAATCACTCCCTCACTCACTCACCTACTCACTAAATCACTCCATTACTGTCACCCATCCACTCACTAAATCACTCCCCTACTCACTCTCCCTCCACTCACCCACTCACTAAATCACTCCCTCACTCACCCATCCACTCACTCACTAAATCACTCTCTCATTCACTCTCCATCCACTCACCCACTCAGTAAATCACCCACTCTCCCTCCACTCACCCACTCACTCACTCATTAAATCACTCCATCGCTCACTCTCCCTCCACTCACTCACACACTCACTCACTAAATCACTCCCTCACTCACTCTCCCTCCACTCACTAAATCCATCGCTCACACTCCCTCCACTCACACACTCACTCACTCACTAAATCACTCCCTCACTCACTCTCCATCCACTCACTCGCTAAATCACTCCTTCACTCACTCTCCCTCCACTCACTCACTAAATCACTCCCTCACTCACTCTCCCTCCACTCACTCACTAAATCACTCCCTCACTCACTCTCCCTCCACTCACTCACTAAATCACTCCCTCACTCACTCTCCCTCCACTCACCCACTCAGTCACTAAATCACTCCCTCACTCACTCTCCCTCCACTTACCCACTCACTCACTCACTAAATCACTCCATCACTCACTCTCCCTTCACTCAACCACTCACTCACTAAATCACTCCCTCACCCACTCTCCCTCCACTCGCACATATTTATTCTGTCTTTTGCTTCATTTTGTTATTCCTGTATTTCTTTTCCCTTTTGTTGCACCTTCTTCGTTTTTTATATTTTTCTTTCTATAATTCACTATTTTCGTTTGTTAGCTTTCTTCAACTCGCCACTTATTTCCTACAGACCCTGTATTTTTCTTACTTCAAAACCACCCCTTCTTAACGCCCCTAGTTATTTTTTCCTTAATTTCTTTTCGATAGAACTAATATACGATGGAGATACATGCAGCATAAAAGCGTAAATGACTTTCCCTCTTATTTTGTCACGTGTACATGGCACGGTTTGGAAGAAACAGGCTTAGAAAAAATTAAAATACGTGTATTTTATGGCGTTTTAGCTTCTGTATTGAAGAAGATTTTATGTCGGAGATATACTAAAGGAAATAAAATTTGCTATAACAATGATTATTGTAAATTTTTATATGAGGCTTGAGTGAATTGGATGATATGCAGAGTAAAACAAGAAAAAGGTAACCACTGGTGGATTCTGTGTTGATTAAATCCAAATCACTATTATTTGTAAGTATGTATGCATCGTTTTATTTCAAGTTTCTGTGGCCAAAATAGAAAATGGACACTTTACTGTGTGATAGTTTGAAATATTGCTTCATTAGTTGCTTAAGACAGCGTGAATTTCGCAAAGAGGGACTTCAGATCTGGAAATACGAAAGTTAAGAAAAGAGAGTTGCGAAAATAATTAGTGAGACAGCCCTTAATTATGGCGTTTGATTTATCACCAAGCCCTTCCTGTCATCTTAACTGGTGACAGGATTAAGTAAGTGATGTAATTTGTTGATTTTATTAAACAAAGATCACAACTTAACTTTTTTATGCCAAGTCTCGTTTATAAATAAGAAGGATGTTACATACTTATGTTTATATATAATAATTTATTGCAGAATTGAATTAGACTAGAATGTTAAAACCGCCTGAATAAGAAACACGTGTTCACCTCAGTGTTCATCATCAAATTTGTACCGAACAGAAGTCCTGTGGTTGAGAAATTTGTCCTGTGCTCCCTACTACGATTGTTCTCAGACTGAAAAAAAGCCAGTGTAAACAGAAATGATTACTGTGTCATATAATCTTTGAATTATTATCCTATCTGTGCAGTTCCTTCCTTATCAAAGCAATCGGACGGCCTGCAATGTGTATTCTCCTCTTCCTCGAGAATGAAAATCACGGGTTCAATTCCCAGTCGAGACGGGACAGTATATATATGTTTCTGCCCTGTGTGAATAGACGCCAGACAACAGGGTCGTACAAAATGTCTACAGTCTCGGACCTCTTGGTCCTGAGGAGGAAGGAAATACGTTCCTTCGAAACTTCGGAAACAACATGCCTAAACTGTCACTCGCCAGAAGGCTGGAATCATTACTTATACTGCAGTGATAATATCGTCACTCTTATGTGCTCCCTGCAAAGGATATTTAAATGTAAAGGTAAAGGTAAAGCTCGCCCTAGAACAGACCACGAAGGCCCAGAGGGGGAGTAGAGGTATGGCTGTACTCTTTCTTTAACCTCGGCGCTAGATGGGGGTAGGTGGTCAAAGCCACGCCCCGGCCGCTTTACCCCCGAGAAAGAGACTGGGTATCAATTGTATAGGAGGTTGGGTGGGTCCCAGGGCTGGTCTGGACGGATGCGGAAAATCTCGCCCCCACCGGGATTCGAGCCTCGCACCGTCCAGCCCGTAGCGAGTCACTATACCGACTGAACTATCCCGGCCTGAAATTAAAATATACATAGTAGGTCTTACTGTTGTGGGTGGTGGTAAAGTGTGACCATTGGTTGGAAGATTGAAGAATGAGACAAGGTCGCTTGTATTTGATTAGGACGATGTCCTTATGTAAGGAAGAAGAGCAGGACGAGAAAGCAAACATTGTAGTGGAAACCGATAATACTTCTGCAACGATAAGATGCCCAGAAAATTAATTGTTAAATTCATGTTACCTAAAATCAGTGGGTTAAATAGGGTTGTACCGGAAGTTGTTTTAAAATAGCAGCAAGAAGATAGAGCGAAGGGTACAGGCGTAGGGCGGAAAGGACGGAAGGTCTTGTGAGATGTGCTTCATGTTAGCTGCCTTAAAGTTTCTCAGATACAAATTATTGCGTCTAAAAACCTCACGTCATGGAGAAGCGCAAGTTAGTGTGGAACATGTAGTGATGTCTGCCATATATACTTTGTGGCGCAACAGGCCAAATCGGAGCTTGGGAGCTTCATTGTTGAGGTTTCTAGGTCACACACTCACACACACACACACACACACACACACACACACACGGTAGGACTCCTCTGAGCAAGTGATCAGCTCGTAACACAACACTCAACAGAGACAAAAGTTGAACATCCCTGCCCTCAGCGGTATTCGAATCGGCATCCCAGCAAGCGTGCAACACGGCAACCCTTACACACATTCATGCCTCAAACGGGGTTCTAAATTAGAACTCGGTCTGTTACTTGGCACCCAGAATGTCAGGTTCCTTCCTGCAGCCAGTATGTTTTACGTTGTGTCGTACTGGGGGGTGGATGGTGTGACGGGGAGGGGGCGAAAAGCCCAGGACGTTCTTTCCTGGTGAGCCAATATCGAAGTGGAAGGGCTACGTATAGAAATCATGCTAAGACCCTGAAAAGGAGACCTGCCGACCGTATCACAAGCATTTGAATTATCCATCACCTATAGAATTCTTTAGCATTCTCGAAGTTCGGAAATAGAATAGCAGTATTCGTCAAATGTTATTATTATTATTATTATTAGTAGTAGTAGTAGTAGTAGTAGTAGTAGTAGTAGTAATCTGCGACGAGCTAATCACTCGTCCAGAGGAGTCCTACCGACTGTGGTGCGCCGTTGTGTGTGATCTTGAAACCTTGTGAATGAGGAGGCCATGACCCACTGGGGGGTTGTTGCGCCAAATAAAAAAACGTAGTAGTAGTAGTAGTAGTAGTAGTAGTAGTAGTAGTAGTAGTAGTAGTAGTAGTAATAGTAGTAGTAGTAATGCTGTTACCTTCCGTTGGTATTATTGTAGTGAAAACGAATTTCATCAATGAGTGAAATCTTAGGCCAGGTCTTTATGCTCCTTTGTCCTGAACTTCAAATTGCCGGGATGTGAGACTGTGTCATCTTGTGACGATGTAATGGAGTGTGGTGCCTACATCTCCTGGGACTGCTGGACCCTGATGATGAAGGCAGTACGATACTCCGAAACGTCGGGAACTAATCGACACAGCGTAAAATCAGAGAAGACTCCAACAGCAGCGCTGTAATAAACCTTAAAATTCGCAGGGTTATTGCTGTGCTGTAGGCCAAGAAAGAAACCTTACAAACAACGCTCAATGGTTGAAACAAAATTCACGGTTTTAACATGTTTATTCGAAATCCGTCTTAAGATTTCGGAGTGGAAAGACACGTGTAGGAACACACAGCTTCAGGCCGCACTGGGTAACATCCGATGTTGCTGTATCGGGTACTTGGCAGGTATTGCGGCACTGTGTGCTGCGTGATAGCTTGTTATCGGAGGGCTTTGTCTCCAGCCACACAACTCTCTCATCAGTCATCCGTTCAATCATTATTCAGCAAACAAATGGAATGACCGTCTGATGACGTCTACTGGACAGCATCTGCAGACAATTACAGTACAGGGTGTTACCACAGTTGTGGCTGTAAAATTTTTGCTACTGATAATTCAAGCATAACAAACCACAAGGGTTTAACGAGTCGGGAGTCTTTCAGCCTTCAGCATTGCGGATCTGAGAAGCTACAGTCTCGCACATCGGGAAGAGAAAGCGACAAAGAGAAGTCTGCTACATGCAAAAGACTAGTTGAGTAAAGAGAGACCAACTTGATGCCACTTGTTTTATTATTACTTTATTCAGTGCTCAACAGCCATACTGCAACGTAACACCAACACACATCGAACGAGATACAACTCATGAAGTAACTCAACGAATTAGTCGCAAGCTCCTGAGGATGGATGTATTAACATCCGAAACATGTTGAGCACTGAATAAAGTAATAATAAAACAAG
>Ga0123355_10006289_pt1 | contig 17562 bp, 13 predicted proteins | sample TergutEmb28metaG_3_FD_89872 | JGI IMG/M metagenome (GOLD analysis project Ga0123355, IMG submission 89872) | Embiratermes neotenicus P1 segment gut microbial communities from Petit-Saut dam, French Guiana - Emb289 P1 | ecosystem: Host-associated > Arthropoda: Insects > Digestive system > Gut ...
AACCAATTTGGAACATACATTAACCCTCGAACTAGAGGGTATAACCAAAACGTATAAAAACGGGCGCGGCGTTAGGGATATTTCCTTCACACTCGCGCCCGGTGAAGTACTTGGGCTACTTGGTCCTAATGGTTCAGGCAAGACGACTATTATGAAAGCGATAGTCGGGCTCATTTTCCCTGACGAGGGCGACATAAGAGTCTGCGGCATTGACGCTATAGCTCATCACGAAATGGCTATGCGCTATACAGCGTCTTTGATAGAGTCTCCGGGCTTACATGAGCATTTGACGCCGTTGCAGAACCTTAAATTAGCCGCGGGGTTTTATAAGGGTATAGGAAAGGTGCGCATTGATGAAGTCCTTCACATGGTTGGGATGTACGAGTATCGAAAAGACAAAGTGTCCTCTCTAAGCCTTGGTATGCGCCAGCGTGTGGGGCTTGCTCTTGCGCTGTTAAGCCGCCCCAAGCTCCTTATTCTGGACGAGCCAGCTAACGGGCTTGACATAGAAGGGATGCTGTATGTGCGTGAGGTGGTGAAAGCAGTCGCAGCAAACGGTTCGTCCGTACTTATCTCATCTCATCTAGCAAGTGAGATACAAAACTGTGCCACAAAAGCCGCAGTCATACATAGCGGGAAAATGCTGGATATAAAGAACATGGATGACATTCTTAGCTCACATGAAGGACTTGAGGGATTCTTTTTAGATAGTGTTGAAAAAGCACGAGAGGATGTGGTGATTAACATATGAGTTCCTTTAATGCCGCATACTGCGGAGAGGTTAAAAAGATTTTTTTGCGCAAGAAGTATGTCGCGTTTATGATAATTGGTATATCCGTTTGTTTGATTTGGGCGGGTATAGGGAGTCTAGCATCGGGTGTTGCTGTTAGGGTCAGCGGTATGCCGATAAACCTTATGCCGACACCGATGGGCATTTTCCCGTTCTTTGCGCAAACTTTAATTCCTTTGCTCATTTTTATGGGAGCGAGTGATCTGCTCACGGCAGAGTCAGTCGTGATGAAAGCTGTAATTGGTCGCCCTGTAGAGCGTTGGAAGCTGTACTTGTCTAAGATGCTTGCTATTATGAGTTATGTGGCTATATATTTGGCGGCTATATTTGTGGTGAGTGCTGTTTTGGGAGCATCACGAATGGTAGGAGCAAGCGAGCTTACTCAAGCACTCTTAGCATATGCGCTGACGCTCTTACCACTTATGGTTTTGACTTTGTTTGCGGGACTTATTGCGCTGTTTGGGCGCAGCCCTGCACTTACTATGCTTGTACTTATCGGCTCGTATCTTTTGATGAGAGTGCTGCCTATTGTGTTCCCAATATTTGGGGAGCTGTTGTTTACCTCACATATTGGATGGCATAGGGTTTGGATAGGGGTGAGACCGTCTACAACTAGGCTTGTGCATATGTTTAGCATCGTTTTTGGATACGGGATTGTATTTTTTGCAGCGGGAAGTTTGGTGTTTGACCGTAAGGAGTATTAAAATGGGCACAACTACGCCCCCTTATACTAACTCTGCCATAATCTCCAGCTGGTAATCCTATATCTAGCCGACGTATCTCCTGCGACTTGCTCCTGCCTGAATACATTGTAGCTGTTCACACTAACTGTTATGCTCAGGTGCAAGTTATGTGCCTCTGGATGAGTCAGCGTAATGTCTGCAATCAATGCGCGTACATTCTCAAAGTCGTTTATATATTCTCTTGTCGTTGTTATAACCACATCCGAATAGACTCCTGCGAGAGATTCAAGCTCTCTGTTCGCATATAAAAAAAACAGCATCTCGGTAATAGAGTCCAAAAACTCTGTCCTATTCGTAGCGGCAGCGCTCCCTTCACGAATAAATGTCTGCATCGACAGCTGTAAGTGAGGGTGTGTAAGTCCTGTGTATGATCCACTTTCAATATATTCATTCGTCAGCTTTTGCGCGTTCAAAAGAAGAGTGTCCATATGCGCTACAAACTCTACGCCCATGCCGTCCAAATAATAAAACTTTTGATTACGTGCGACACTCTCTTCGGTCACTCTGACGCTTCGGTTCGCTATCTCTATCGATGAATAACCCATAACCGCCAAAGTAGCCGCCATAAGCACTATAATGATAAATACTGCGCCACCCGCAGTTCCTGATAAAAATCTAGCTCTCATTAAGTCAATTCTCCCACTATTGGAAAATATAGTTTTGTGTAGAAGTACACGATAGGGTTACCTATATCCATCTGTCTTAAATCCCAAATGTAAATCGATGTCTCCATAAGTCCAACTATATCATATTCAAGCTCACCATCCAGTGCCATAATACGAAGTTCGAACTTGAAAACTGCGTTCCCATTTTGCGGAGTATGTGACTCGTCTTGAGCCTCTTCAAGATATACTCTGTTCCAGTCTGCATCATAATATTTTATCAGCCTAGACTCATTCGTCTCAAGGAGAAAGACAAAGTTCATTCCCTCATCTATTACAACAAATGGACTCTGCCCAGATGAAACTTGGCTACCCACAGTAAGTTCTGGGGCAAATATAAGTCCGACACTACTACGCATCTCTTCTAGAGTATTCATCGCGAGCATCTGAGCTGTATTTATATCCACCGCACGTGTATTTATACGCGCTCCCACCATAAACAACTGCAATATTAAAATGCCTACAACAACCATCATAACCAGACCTATAGCAGCCTCCAACAACGGGAATTTATCTTCGCCTCTAATTCTATAACTCATATATGTGACACCTTCTACAAAATAATAATAACACTATCGCCTCGGTCACTTCTCATTCCTATAACTTTTGTAACTCTTTGTATTGTTCCGCTATATTCATAGCTCACTTCAATGCTTATAACAGAGCGTACCGCATCATATGTGACCCTAAAGTCATATAAATTCGCTATAACAATATACTCTGCCCCACTCGGCTGCTCACTAGGTTCTGCCCTTGCTTCAATTAACTTGCCATTCTCAAAATAAATCCATCTGTCAAATTCATCCATAGCTGTTCTGTGACGAATAAGTATGCCATCTGTATTTATATGCTCCACACGGGATACTTCTACGCGCCCTATCACATCATTTGTACGCAAAGTGTAGCTTATATAATCTATCGCTATGAGTGCTTCACTTTGAGCACTTTCAACGGCTAGCATGCGCTCCCTTACCTGCACTCCCTCTTGCACAAACAATATTGCAACAAGCCCAAATACAAGAGCAACTCCTACTTTTATCACAAGCTTTATCATAGCCTCACCTACCCAATCACAGCCATTATATCAATAATAGGCAGCATCACACTAAGCAGCACCACGCAAGCTACAATTCCCAAAAAGACAATAAGTGTAGGCTCTATAATCACAGTCATGCGCTCTATAGCAGCATCTGCTTCTTCATCGGCTACTTCTCCCGCTTTTTCCATCATTTCTGCAAGCCTTGCCGTTCTATCTCCTGTGACTGCCATTTTTATGAATAGTGTGGGAAAAATGCCGACCTGTTCTAGGGCCTCACCGATGTCACTTCCATCTCTTATATTCTCCCTGGCTTGTGTAAAGCTTTCTTGAACGCTCTCATTTTCTATAAGCGGTGTGACTACTTCCATCGCATTTATAAGACCTGCACCACTACCCAGGAGAATCGAGAGCGCGTTTGCTATTTGCGCTGTTAAATTCCTTTTATAAGCATAGTTGATAAAAGGAGCGTTTAGTTTAAAACTAGCAAGCCATGTAGAATTTTTGCTTCTGCTGCTTCTAAAATATAGCCTCAGCAACACGATACTCACAACAAAAATCATAGCAAATATAAGTACAATCATCCCAATAGCATTACCAAAGCCAAATATAAACTCTGTAGTACCCGAGAGTTCATGCCCAATATCATAAAGTATCCCACGCAATCTAGGCATTACAAAAAACATCAAAAATGCCATAATCGCAGCCATCACCACGTTAAGTATAACTTGTGGAGCTAGTGCCGAGTAAAGTCTTTCTCTAAGCCCAGCTTGTTTTTCATAATAGCACGAAAGCTTGTCAAATATCTCGCCTAAAGTTCCACTCTGTTCACCTATCATCGTCATATATATAATTTTCGCAGGAAAGATATGGCTGTACATGCTAATAGTCTCGCTAAACCCATGGCCTTCTTCCATTATGTCGTATATCTCGTTAAGGGCAGCTCGCAAAGTCTTATTTGTGCTTTGGAAAGCCATAAGCTGCACAACCTCTATACTCGGCATACGCGATGAGTATAAAATGGAAAACTGCTTACAAAAAAGCGCAAGCTCCGCATGATTAACAAGACTGTACATACCGCGGCTCGTATCAGTCATCGTCTCAAATATATTAAATTGGCTAATTTGAACGCTTTCAAGATACGCACTTAATGAATCTTCTGACACAGCCTTTCTTGTACCTATGCACGCGTAGCCATTGCTATCTATCCCTGTGTATAAAAAGGTAGGCATTTTCTTAACATCTCCGTCCTATAGAATCTATTCCTTTACGGTCTTATTATTTTATCTGCTGCTATAAGTCTCTCCACTATTGAGTACATGTCTGTAACTTCACCCACACTAAGTTTAAGCCCATAAAAGTCAATACACGCACCGCATGTAAATATCTCTGTACCTCTTTCTTGAAGTTTTTTCAAATCTTCTATGTTCTCCGAACCCTCGCTGCTAAGGTATGCCCCCTTGTTGTAGAAAACAATGACATCGGGAACTCTTTCACATTCTGAAAGTGCGTATATGAACCCTTTAATAAGTGCCTGACCAAGCTTCACATCGCCATCACCCATCATGTCCGAGGTGATGGTGACTATTGTTTTTTCAGAAATTTCGTCTTTTGTATGCTTGTCCGTATCAATGATGCCGCTCTCTTCATTTATATCTATATCGCCTTTTTGTAAACTCACATGAAACGCGGAATCTTCTTTTTGAACGCTATATGCACAACCCTTTTCTTTAGCTAGTTTTTCCAAATTTTGCGCGGCTATGTCATTATCCACTATAACTATAACTTCACCGCTTGTCATTGCATCCAGTGCCTTTTTCGCTTTTATTACGGGGGCTGGACATAACTCACCCACACAATTAATCGCTGTCACTTTATCACCTCGATATCAAAGTTTGTGCGCTGTACTATTTCACCAACTTCGTATGCGTATACTCCGTTTCGCCTCAAATCTTTTAGAAGCTCGTCTGCTTCTGCTTTTGAAACGCTTATCAAAAGCCCTCCTGAGGTTTGTGGATCATACAAAATCTCTTTAAGCTCAAAGCTTATGTCGTCCATTTTTACCCTTGCGTTCATGAAGTTAGCATTTTTCTGAGCGGAGCCTGTTATATAAAACTCTTTTGCCAATTGATCTGCACCTTTTATGATAGGAATGTTAGTCGAATGAACAATAGCTGTCGATTTATCCCCTATCATTTCACCTAAATGTCCTAAAAAGCCGAACCCAGTGACATCCGTACAGGCATTTACTTGATAATCTCTCATTATATCTGCTGCGTATTTATTCAGCATTTCCATATTTTTTATAGCTTCAAGGTAACTTTCTTTGCTTGATTCTGACATTCTATGAGCAGCCATTATAATACCTACTCCCAAAGGCTTGGTCAGTATAATTTTATCGCCTATTTTGCAGCCATTATTCGGCAAAATTTTATCAGGGTGAACCGTTCCCATAACAGAAAGACCGTATATTGGTTCTTTTGCATTTATTGAATGTCCTCCCGAAAGTACGCCGCCCGCTTCTTGTACCTTTTCAGCACCTCCGCGCAAAATTTCACCCAAAACATGCGAGTCCATCTCTTTCTCAGGGAATGCTACAATGTTTAGAGCAGACTTAACCACACCGCCCATCGCATATACATCACTTAGCGCATTTGCCGCTGCAATTTTACCAAAAGTATACGCATCTTCCACCACTGGAGTAAAAAAATCGAGCGTCATAACAACAGCAATCTCATCGCTAAGCTTATAAACAGCCGCATCGTCTGAGCTATCATAGCCTATCATTAAGTTCTCATCAAAAGCCTTGGGCAACCCTTTAAGCACCTTTGATAGAGCCTCCGGCCCTAACTTACTCGTTCAACCACCTGATGTACAGTAATTTTTTAATGTATCTTCCATGATAACCTCATTTTAGAGTTTAACTAGCGGGCAATTTTATGCTTTACACTTCATAATATCACACTTTTGACTATTTTTCCAAGTAAAAATTCATATTTCGTCGAAAAATATCTTTTGCTCATATTACTTTCCAAAGTAAGCTACGGTATACCAAGATTTATTAAAATGTCTTTTACTTCATAGCCCCCTACCATCATCTTTTAGACAATTTTTCCAAGTATAATTTCATATCAGCAGGAAAGGATTTAATATATAGTAATGAGCAACTATAACAACAATTATAACAACAATTGTTCCTCGGAGGGCTTATGCTTAACAACAAAGTTGAAATTTGCGGTGTTAATACTGCTAAAATCCCTGTACTAAAAAGTGATGAGAAAAAAGCACTTTTTGAAAAGATATTGGAAGGTGATGAAGAAGCCCGAAGTGAATATATTTTCGGTAACCTTCGCCTTGTTCTCAGCATTATACAGCGTTTTAACAACCGCGGTGAATATGTAGATGACATATTCCAAGTAGGCTGCATAGGACTCATCAAAGCCATCGACAACTTCGATATAAATCAGGGAGTGCAATTCTCTACCTATGCTGTGCCGATGATAATAGGCGAAATACGCCGTTATCTCAGAGATAATAATTCAATTCGCGTAAGCCGCTCCCTAAGAGATACCGCCTACAAAGCACTCCAAGTAAAAGAACGCCTAATAAACGCAAACTCAAAAGAGCCAACCATAGAAGAAATTGCCAAAGAACTGGAAATGCCAAAAGAGGATGTATTGTTCGCACTGGACGCCATTCAAGACCCCATATCTCTCTTCGAGCCTGTTTATAACGATGGTGGTGATGCTATTTATGTTATGGATCAAGTTCGAGATAATAAAAATACAGATATTAGTTGGATTGAGAATCTGTCGCTGTCAGAAGCTATGAAAAGGCTTGGGGAACGTGAGAAGCATATATTGAACCTTAGGTTTTTTGAAGGTAAAACACAGATGGAAGTGGCTGATGAAATAGGTATTAGTCAAGCGCAAGTATCAAGACTTGAGAAGAGTGCGCTTAAAAATATGAAAAAGTATATTGGGTAGGTAAACTTTGAAGAAGTACTCCCTAAGACATATCTAGAGTATAGACAAATTTCTTAACTCCACAAAAACAAGAAATTTAACCGTATAGTCAAACAGCCCTAAAACAGTAACAGAGAGCGTAGGATTTTTTTCGTAGAGCGGGGAGTCAGGTCTCAAGTGTGCCCTAAGGCACGGTTGAGACCTGATGACTATGACCGAAAACCTGCAGTCGACGGATGTCCGTTGCACGCAGTGGGCAGCGCTTGCGCCGTTTTTGCCGTAGGCAAAAATCTTGAGAAGCTATACGGAAAAAAGACAAGCTAGCTGTTGCTGTTTTAGGGCTGTTTGACTATAAATATCTTCCATTATCTCCTTATAACAACCGTACTATTCTCCCCATCCCAACTAACATCTGCATCCAGCGCTTCAGCTATCGCACGCACTGGCACTAAAGTTCTGCCGCTCACAATAGTTGGTGCGACATCTAGGCTAATCTCTTGACCATTCCTAATCATTATGGGTTCACCAATTGACATTATGATGGTATCTCTGCCTCTTGTTGCTGTTATCGTTTGATTGTCCCCATCCCATGAAATATAAGCTCCCAACTCTTCAAATATCGTGCGCATAGGCACAAGTGTGCGTCCTGCTTCTATAATTGGGTTTTGTTCAAATACAATGTATCTGCCGTTTATGTTGACTCTGATTAGGTTTTTTAGAGGATTTTCAATAAAACCATGAACACCGTCTGCCAAAACGAGAGCCATACCTTCTCTAAAAGGATGTGTATGGTTAAACTCAAACGGCACAACTACATTCCCTGACGTATCTATAAAACCCGCTCGACCATAAATGTCAACAACATTAATCAGCCCTTCGCTTAATTCGTCCACCCATGAAAAGTGTCCAAGATAAATTACAGACTCACCTTGCAGGTTAAAGAGGGCGATATTATCCCCTACCCTAAGATGGAGTAATCCGTCAATAAAATCATTGTTTATAGTCGTGTGTACAGGGTTTATTTCCGTTACAAATACTATTTCACCTTGCCTATTCATAAATGCCATGCGGTGCAAGTAGCCTTCTCCGTAAGCAGGGTCTCTCTCCCAAATGCGTACGCTCACAAGAGCAAATCCGTCATTGAAGTAACCCCGCACAGCCGATGACCATGTTGCCCTGTCGTTTTCTGGAAGGTCAATCCCCACCACATCTCGACTAAAACGAGAGGGTGATCTGACCACCATGCCATTCCTGTCTATAAAGCCACTTGTTCCTGCAACATCTAATGACCCTATAACCGCTGAGGCTCCTCCGCGGAATCCACTCATCCAATCATTTTCTATCGGAACTACAATTCTGCCCAGCATGTCAATAGCACCATATTGATCATTGTTTTGCACAACTGCTATCCCTTCATTAAATGCAAATACCATTTGATATATTAGCGGAATAACTACATTGCCGTCCCTATCAATAACACCCCACTGATTATCTCCTTTTGACACAGTGGTCAAGCCATCCCTAAAGCCAAACACATAGTAATATATCGGTGGAATGACCTCATTGCCCGCTCTGTCAATAAAGCCCCACAGACCATCCCTTTGGACCTCCGCGCGCCCTTCAGCAAAGTCAAAGACCCTTTGATATATCAGCGCAATAGCCACATTGCCATCTTGATCAACAAATCCCCACCTATCATAAGCATCAACTACTGTCGCTAACCCATCAGCAAAGTCAAACACCCTTTGATATATAAAAGGGACAACTTCATTGCCGTTCCTGTCGATAAAACCCCACTTATCATTTTTTTGAACTGCAGCTAACCCTTCAACAAATTCAAATGCTCTCTGATATATCAGAGGAATAACTTCATTACCATATCCGTCAATGAAGCCCCATTGCCCATAATAACTCTTTGATACAAGCGCTAAACCATCCTGAAAGTCAAATGCGTATACAAACTGCGCAGGGATAACCTCGTTGCCAGCCGTATCTATATACCCACTTAGCCCATTATGAAAAAATAATGCCCTGCCCTCACTGAAGCTACTAACAAACACTCGCCCACCATCAGCAGAGCTAGAATGTATCGCAAATTCCACTGGCGGCGATTGCGCCAAAGCCTGTCCTTCAAAAGAAAAACTAAAACACAGAAATATAAAAAATGACAGAGTATATCTTTTTATATTTATTACAGAGTCTAAATTGCTTCGCATTATATTACCACCTTTTTAAATGACTTTATATTTTATATACGTATCGAACTGAAAACAAAGTTCAATTTTGTACAATTAATGATGGAACTGTCCAAAGATTATGAGTCACCATGCTATTACTATTTGGGAAGGGTTTGACTATAAACAGAGTGAGTGTCAAAAATAGTAAATAGTTCTTCCAAATGCTCTAAATGCTTTTTGACAGCATTTGTTCTCTCTCCAGAAATAGCTGCGCTGATTGCATTAGCAAGAGAAAAAAAACTGACATAAGAAAGACCATGTCCAAGTGTACGATTTTCACAAAGAAGCGATGTATCTGCATAATCATAGCATGGATTTATAAACGAGTCGGTAATTAAAGCAGTAGATATTTCTTTTTCTTTTATATATTTAATGCTTTGAAGTGTGGCTTTGGAGCAACGAGTAAAAGATATAGCTATAAATAAGTCTCCCTTGCGAACCATTGTAAGTATGTCCGCGTATGCTCCAAGATGCGGAGTAACTTCAATAGTGTTTATATTGAGCTGCCTCAAACGTAAAACGGCATACTGCGCAAGTACCGCAGATGTGCGAAAACCCATTACATAAACACTTTTAGCCTCTCCAATCTGTTGTATGAGCTTAGGAAAGTTTTGACGATTATGAATGTTATTAAACGTAACCTCTAAGTTTTTGATATCGCAAGTTAATACTTGGTCCATGATATCCGCGTTGCATTCGCGACTTGATTGAACTTCTAGTCTGTTTACTTTAGTTACTTCTGATTTAAGAGCATTCGAAAAAACACCTTTAAAATCTGTAAAACCATTAAATCCCATTTTGACACAAAATTTAATAATTGTAGTATCACTGACTCCGATATTCTTCGCCAAAGTGGTTATAGATATAAAAGGAATCTCTCTATAATGCTCTAAGATATAAACTGCCACACGCTTTTGGGCGGTAGGAAGTTTAGGCATAGATACCCTCATATTCTCTATTAATTCAATCATGCTAGAACTCCTGATGGATTTATTTTTACTACAGTATAACCGAACTAATCATAAAATGCAAAGAAAGATAAAAACCAAAGGAATATTTTTATTTTTATTTCGCATTGACAGAATATTATTATTACTATAATATATAGATTATATAAATATATTGATAGCAAGGTACGAAACTTAAGTCGAGAGGCAGGTAAAACGATGAGTCATAAGTATCGAAAGATACGAAATCACGAGAAAATTCTGACGCATGGTGATATAGAGTCACGGCGGATAGTTCTTGAGATTACTGATAAAACATTACAGCGACTGGACTCTTATTTACGTATAAAGAGCATTATGTCTCGGGACGGAAATATACTACATATCGGCAATAAATCTTGGGACATTAGCAAGAAGAAAAATATATATTTGCTTGGTGCGGGAAAAGCGTGCAATCATATGGCAATGGCAGTAGAAGAAGTCCTTGGGGATTACCTTACAAAAGGGATTGTCATTGTTAAGATATCAGAAGATACGGATGTGTTCCATAAGACAGACGTATACATAGGCGGTCATCCTCTGCCGAACGCAGAGGGTCTTCACGCTTGCCATGAAATACTTAAGATAGTTGATGCCGCAGGTCCTGATGATTTGTTTATTGGTGTTGTAAGCGGTGGCAGCTCCGCACTTATGAGCTGTCCTATAGACGGCGTATCACTCGAAGATGAAATTGCGGTTACGGATATTATGCTAAAATCAGGTGCGGACATCTTTGAGATTAATGCTATTCGCAGACATATTTCTAAGCTTAACGGAGGCATGCTTGCAAAAAGAATTAAAGACAAAGGCGCCGAACTCATCACATTTGGAATAAGCGACGCAGTAGAATCACCACCAACAGGGGATATTGGCATACCGTATGAAAAGTACCGAGCAACACCGTTTGGTCCAGATCAAACTACCTTAGATGATGCGAGGCGTGTAATAAAAGACTATGACGTAGCGGATCGACTTCCTAAAAATGTGGTAGATTATCTTATGAATGTTGGATCCGAAGGTGAAACTCCGAAAGAATTTCCCGAGAATACATATTATTTGATAAACACATTACCGGATGCGTGTATATATGCTAAAGAAATTTCACAGGAAATGGGCATCCCTGCGTTTATTTTGACTTCGTTTCTTGGTGGGGAAGCTCGCGATGTTGGTTCTATATTTGCATCGATTGCTCGCGAGATACAAAAATATGGCAATCCATTTCCCGCACCTTGTGTCCTGATTGCATCCGGTGAGGCCACGACAAAAATTTTGGACAACAGCCAAATAGAAGGACACGGCGGACCGTCACAAGAAGAAACTCTCAGCTTTGCTTTAACAGCTTCAAAAATTCTCGGAGCTTGCCTTCTTTCTATAGACTCTGAAGGTACAGACGGCACTACGTTAGCCGCAGGGGGTATCACTGATTCACAGAGCTATCAATGCGCGCTCCAAAAAGGTATAGATATCCACAGAGCATTACGGACACATGCAAGCTATGAAGCTTTAAGTGAAATGGATGATATTGTTATAACGGGTAATACAGGCACGAATGTATGCGATTTCAACGTATTATATATACCCAAAGGATGATTAGATGAGCAAAATCAAGCACGTGCGCGCACGTCAAATCTTAGACACCAAATGCCGCCCTATACTTGAGGTGGATGTTGAGGCGACGGACGGTGCTATTGGAAGAGGCTCATCCCCTACGGGGACTTCTGTAGGCATGCATGAAGCTTATGTACTACGAGACGATAACCCCGACGAGTACTACGGGATGAGTGTTCATAAAGCGATAGATAATGTAAATAGTATAATTGGTCCTGCCCTGATCGGCATGGAAGTGTCTGAACAAAGAGCTATTGATGAGTGTATGATTGCGCTCGATGCGACTCCTAATAAAAGCAAGCTTGGTGGTAATGCTATTTATAGTGTGTCAATAGCTGCTTTAAGGGCTGCGGCAGCCAGTGAAGGTGTAGAGGTTTATCGCCATATATGCGGGAAAGATGTTAAAACTGTACCCGTTCCTTCGTTTAATGTAATTAATGGTGGCAAGTATAATGAGTTTGTCCAACCTTTTAATGAGTTTCTTATCGTTCCGTATAAAGCTCAAAACATAGATGAGGCGGTCGAAATCGCAGTGAAATGCTTTAAACAGCTTGAAATAACATTAACCGATTACCTAGGGGGAAAACCTGCCATCGCAAACTCATACGGGTGGGCTGCGCCTTCCGATGATCCTGATATTTTGCTTGGGATTATGTCAAAGGCCGTCGATGTGTGTGGATATGCTAACAAAGTGGCATTCGCGCTTGATTGTGCGTCAAGTGAAATGTATGATGAGCTGACAAAAACTTATTTGCTGCATGGAAAACGTGTATCCGCGGACGAACTGATTGCATATACAAAAACATTATGCGAAAAATACCCCATGGTTTTTATTGAGGACTTGCTAGATGAAAATGATTGGGAAAATTATTCAAAAGCAAAACGTGAAATAACAAATACTATTATGATTGGTGACGATCTTATCGCATCAAACATTAATCGTATAAAGTACGCATATGAAACTAAAGCTGTTGACGGATTTGTGCTTAAACCGAATCAAGTAGGTACAATTACCGAGGCACTAGATACATACGCATACGCAAAAAAACATAATATGTACACAGTTCCATCAGGTCGTTCCGGTGGGGTTGTCGGTGATATTATAATGGATTTTGCGGTAGGGCTTGAGGTTGACTTTATTAAAAATGGGGCACCTCGAACAGGAGAAAGGATTGAAAAGCTTAACTTTTTGCTTCGTGCCAATGACCTAACCTCGGGCTGTAAGTTGACGGATCTTTCTAAAACTATACGGTTTTGAGTAGTTGATATTTGCATTTTTACACTGTATCTTCAATACATCTTGCAAATTCAAATGAGATAGGATAAAATGCAGAATAAGGTGAATTTATCCAAAAAACAAAGAAGGAGTGATTTGCATGAAAAAGAAAAGTATTATAGCTGTGCTGTTATCGAGTGTCTTTGTTATAGGCGTTTTGGGAGCTTGTACCCCTAATCAGCAACAAGGCACAGCAACTACAGATGGCACACCCGCTGTCACTACAGCCCCACCAACAGGCGGAGGAACTACACCACCCCCACCACCTGTAGAACCCGCTCCAGGGAGAGGATTGACGATGGCTGGAATTGCAGAGCCGCCGTCTATTGCTATTGCAAGGCACACTACTTTAGTCGGTCACTTTATGAACGTTATGCAAAGTAATGGACTCTTTAGGACATATTATGGGACTTCTACACCAGTTCCTGACCTAGTTCGTGAATGGACTGCAGTAACGGATACAATATTTGAGTTTACACTTCATGAAGGCGTATTATTCCACAATGGTGAAGAGCTGACTGCGTATGACGTTGTAGCGTCCATGTACTACGTTAGAACTACCCCTGACCAAAGAGCGGCTCATCTTAGTGCGGTAAGTTGGGAAGTTGTTGATCGTTATGTTGTAAGATTTGACACTGGAGAGCCTCAAGCCCTGTTTTTCTTCGACCTAGCACATCACGGCAATCATATAATGCCAGAGTCTTTGATAGAGTCTGGTAATGACTTTAACGCGAACCCTATAGGAACAGGTCCGTTTGTTTTCGAAGAATGGAGAACGGGCGACTTCCTTCGCTGGACAAGATTTGATTATTACTTTGATGCTGATCGCGCGCCTACTTTAGAATACATACACTGGAGAATCATCCCTGAGGGCGCGACAAGGACTATAGCGCTTGAAGCTGGTGAGGTTGACTATTTATTGGATGTTCCGTTCCCTGACATTCCACGTATGGAAGCAGACCCTGCGATTACCATCCAATCCGTTCCAAGTACCACATTCCAGTACCTTACGTTAAACAATGATCGTTTCCCGTTTAACAATATTCATGTACGTCATGCAATTGACATGGCTCTCGATAGAGATGCGATGCTTCTTGCTAGTCTAGACGGATTCGGTGTTCCTATCACAGGGACTGTGCCGCCGCTGTTCCCAGGGGCATCACAAGAGAACTTGAGAGAATTTGACCCACAAGGTGCAAGAGATTTACTTGCGCGTGAAAACCTTGACCCTGCTACTTTAGGTTTTGAGATGATAGTCTTTGACGAAATGCAAAGACGCCGCGCAGAAGTCGCTCAAGCAAACCTTGCAGAAATAGGTATCCCGACAACCATCTCGCAAGTAGACTTCGCAACATGGGGAACACTGACCATAGGTGATACATTTGACTCATCTTTTGCTAACTGGACGTCGCTCAACTTGCTTGCTTTTATGAGAAGTTTGCTAACTATTGAGTTTATTGATATTAATAACAGAAGCCGCTTCTACAACGAGCAGGTTTCTGAAATCATTGAAGCCGCTATGATTACTATGGATGAAAGTCAGAGACTTGCTATGCTTGAAGAAGCTTCGGCACTGACAAATCACTATAGTCCACACCTTGCCACTAATATGGGGCTCATAATCAGGGCAATGCGTACAGGCCTTGTAGCTCCTGAGCTTGGCGGCAACGGATTTATGCACAAAAACTTGATGTACTGGAGTAATTAATTTATAGCTTCAATCATTTTTCCATAGATATTCATGCAATAGATATAGTAAGGGGCGCTGAAAACGGCGTCCCTTATTATATCTGAGACTGTAGACAAACCCACTTGCATGGCAAGGAAGGATTCGGGAAACCTTTGGTTTCCTGAGTGAACTACCCCGCTGCAAGCAACGGAGCATTGGTTTAATACAGCGCGGCAAGCCACTCTGTATTAAACCAATGCTCCACGGCGTTCGCAGAGCGCAAAACGCTTGCATTTTTGCACTTTGCGCTCTGCTCACTGCTTCGCGAGAATAAAATCCGCAAGCTGGGACATTAGTAACCGAAAGATATCGGACGCCCATAGGGCGGTTTTCGCCGTAGTCGAAAATTGTGAGCCTAAGCTGAGGGAAACGCTGCCCACAAGGAATTGCGAAGCAAAACCTTGCAAGCGAATTCGCACACTAAGTACCTCGAAAAAATGGCATTGCCATTTTTTCGAACAGAGTGAAGACTTTGGCTTCACTCTGAGCAGGGCATCTTTTTGATACTCTGCTCTTGTGAGCCGACTTTTTCCTTATCTTAATGACATTGGGCTAAAGCCAACTCTCGTTTCTCTTTGGGGTTCCTATGAGACTGCCCCTACTCTTTACCTTATTCCTACTGCAATTCAAATCTAGCATTATTACCTTCAAGCCTTATCCTAAGTGTCCTAAACGCATCATTAACCTCACCATCAGCGTCAAAGAGGCCACCTAGATTAATATAATTCACACCATCAATCAACACATTTGTCGTATCTAGTCCACTAGCTGATACCACGAACACATTCTTGCCGCTCTCACTCAAAGTAGTAAGTGCTGCATGGAAAAGCTCGTATTCAGCCGTCACACTAAAGTTTCTCGGTGCACGATCAAGCAGTATAATGATAGTATTCGCCTGAGAATTTCTTGCTGCGTTAAAAAATGCCCAGTTCCCAGCGAGTGTATTAGACGGAGTGCCGTTTCTCGCACTCATCTCAATTATCGCATAGTTGCCATATTCACGGAAGCTGTAAGTGCCTCCGACTCTTGAGCCAGATACATCTACAATGTCTGCAGGACCTATGAAGAATGCCGCATTTCTGTTTTGCACAAACCTTGAAAGTGCGTTTGTCTGTAAGGCTACATAGTTATCTGGACGAGCGTCTTCATCATATATGGTCGTGTCACCAACAAAGGTTAAATCAACTTGCCCCGCAGGTCTGTAAGTGCCTAAAGTCGCTTCAAACGGATTTTGAAAACGATTGCCTACAGGAATGCTCACATCACCATGCACTGTCGCACGTACAGCGCGCAAATCGTCAAAGAATAAACTGCGCTCACTTGCATCGTCGTTTGTTAGATTGACTATGTATAGCTGTTCAAGCCTAATCGGTTGAGTCGCATCCGCAGGTATACGAACAGTGTGACTTCTCCAGCCGTTAAAGTCAACATTAGGCACGACATCAACTATATGTGTCTCACCAGCGGCATCTCTTATAATACCTCTTACCCAGCCGCCTCTGCCGTGACCATGGACAGCAATCTCAAACGCATATAGGTTGCTTCCCAAGTTCACTGGCTCTTCAAAATGCAAATACGCCGCCTGAGTCGACTCGCTCACGCCAAAGCGATAGTTGAGTCTAAGCGCATAGTTTCCTGGATTATTAACTGATGAATCATATGCTACTGAACCACTCACAGAGGCCACTGAACCGCTCCATCTAAGAGGGATATCTCTGCTGTCAAAGCCTGTAACCCACTCTGTCACCGTACCCATTGTCACAGGAATGTATGCTCTTATCCCGTCCGATATCACACGTATAAACCCTGCGTTAGCACCGCCTGAAGCCGCTGTAAATACACCATTTGTAACCGTACCTAGGTTCGCAGGATAGACTTCAAAGGCTGCATTCCTAAGAGGTGCAGATGCTCCATTTGTAGCGATACCTCTGAGTGTTATATTAGTTGTACCTCCTGCACTTGTACGAATCTCTGCAGGAGTTGGCACTATTTGTGCTAGGTTAAGTGTACTTACTGTTACATATGTACTTATCTCACCGTATGTAGCGTAGAGTCTTATATGTCCGTGCGCAGCAGGATGGAAAGAGTTCCCTTCCCATCTTCCGTATGCGCTTGCTGTAAAGGTTAAGTATTGCGGTCTGAGTTCTGTCACTCTTTGATTGGCGTCAATACCTCTAACCTCTACTTGTACAGATCCGCCCAAAAATACGCTATCAGCAGACGCTTCCATCAAAAGTCCTGTTGTTTGACCAATAGTTGCCGTATGGAATACACCAAGCCCATTTACAACATCTCTTTGAGTGCCTTCAGACGGTCTGTTTCTAAGCGTCAATCCGTCAGAAAAGTGAGTGTCAGCAACCAAAGTAGATGACCCGCCACCATCAAAATGCATCGCATGATACGCTCCTAAGTTTCTCATTATCTGTGCCATTTCAGCGTGCGTTGCACCGATACTTGCACCTCGCCCGTCAACTACTGCCAAAATTACTCTCTGACCGTCTTGGCTGATACCCAAAGCTGAGCGTGGATG
>Ga0123355_10006290_pt1 | contig 17561 bp, 14 predicted proteins | sample TergutEmb28metaG_3_FD_89872 | JGI IMG/M metagenome (GOLD analysis project Ga0123355, IMG submission 89872) | Embiratermes neotenicus P1 segment gut microbial communities from Petit-Saut dam, French Guiana - Emb289 P1 | ecosystem: Host-associated > Arthropoda: Insects > Digestive system > Gut ...
CTGCTGCTGCCGCTTCTGCTGCTGCCGCTTCTGCTGCTGCCGCTTCTGCTGCTGCCGCTTCTGCTGCTGCCGCTTCTGCTGCTGCCGCTTCTGCTGCTGCCGCTTCTGCTGCTGCCGCTTCTGATGCTGCCGCTTCTGCTGCTGCCGCTTCTGCTGCTGCCGCTTCTGCTGCTGCCGCTTCTGCTGCTGCCGCTTCTGATGCTGCCGCTTCTGCTGCTGCCGCTTCTGCCGCTGCCGCTTCTGATGCTGCCGCTTCTGATGCATAATCCTCATAATCCACACCGCCATCATCTGACGGCGCAACGATTTCTTCCTCAACATTAAGTACATGCCCGACACTACTTACGTCAGGCTCTGGCGTACTGCCATACCCTTCATCCGCCACATCAATAGCCGGTGGGATATAGTTTTCTTCCGGAGCTGCGTACACTTTTAGAACCGAACCGCTGACGATTACCGTCAACGCTGTAGCCGCAGTTATCATCCTGGCTTTTTTCCAAAGCTTTGCACGAGTGCGCTGTTCGCTAAACATCCACGACTGTTTTTTGAGCTTTCTTCTTTTCATGTTTACCCTCTTTCTATTAAATGGTTTTTCTACCCATTCACTGTCGATTGTTTGAATATTTGCCCATCCCTATTGACAAGCAAGTTATTCCCTCTTCTACACCACTTACAACTGTAACTAAATAAAACCTAATGCTGGGATTCTTTCTACTCAGCTACTCATTCTGCAATCTCCTTCAAGTAAATTTTTTAACACAGGCCGATTCCGCCGATTCCCATGTTGGGATTCGGAAGATGACGATAACTATATAAACCCTTCAGATATTAGGCAGACTAGGTGACGCTGTATCAATACAGCACACCAAAATGGCCAATGGGAAGAGGATTATTTTTACCACTTTCATTTCTCAATTTTTATTTTCAACCCCCATATGCATGACATTTCGAATCGCAGAGCGTCTACTGCCTTGGCAAATGAGGAGGGAATTTATGTTAAATGACGTGAAAAAGTTAGTTTGTCTATGCACTACTTTCCTGCAATAGTTTATATCGGCATATCTTCAAAAAAACTTAACACTAATTTCGCTAAAAAAATTCTTTTTTTGATAAAAATCGCAACCGAGTCTGCACGTTGTCATATCGTGTTTGCATGTATATTTCTTGACAAATATCAATACTATAATTTCACATCACTTTGCGGCAAAGCGCGGTTTACTGTCCCAATAAGCCGACAAATAACTTACCAAAAAACTTTGCAACAGTTTATGTCGAGGAATGTTTTCGATTTGTCATAAAAAAAGCGGAAAATAACTTTAACGAGTTTGTCTACATTCTACCTAACCTCTGTAATAGGTTTATCGGCACATTTTCAGAAAACTTAACACTAATTTCGATAAAAAATTATTTTTTTCGATAAAAATTGCAAATGAATCTACTCATTGTCACGTTGTTTTTGTATACATATCACTTATAAACGGCCATTTTGCAGACTTATATCACTTTGTAGCGAACTATGGGTGACTCCAATGCATTCAACATGCAATTCGACAAAATCTTTGCAGCAATTTATGTAAATGAACACTTTCGATTTACCATATAAACATGAATTTTATCTATACTGGGATACAATCTTAATTTATATATGCTACTTTTCGCTGTGAGAAACAGTTTAACGCCATAATATGCTTTATGCCTTAGAAGTGTGCCGAAAAAGTATCCGTGGCACATGTGCATAAAATCCGCCCACGGTGCGCATGATAATTGAAGAGGTGGATTATGAAATTATTTCTTGTTAAGTATTTTATGTGCTGTTTGGTTTTGATATGTTGTGCTGGGTTGCAGCAGGCTTATGCAATGCCGCTTAACCGCAAAGTTGTGGTGGTGGATGCGGGGCATGGCGGGAAAGACCCAGGCATGGTTTGTGCAAAGGTAGAAGAGAAGGGGATCAACCTTAGCATTGCAAAAAAGCTGCAAACTTTTTTGGAGCAGGGGGGAGCCACGGTTATTGTCACACGCCTAGACGATTCTCCTTTGAGCCGCAACAAGTCTGGCGACATGTATGTGCGTCGGACGATAGCCAACACCAGCCATGCCGATATATTTGTCAGCATTCATCAGAATTCTTATGACAACCCCAACGTTAAAGGTGCGCAAACTTTTTACTTTAACCAATCCGACAACAGCCAAAAACTAGCCAATTGCGTGCAAAAACGCATCAAAGAGCTTGTCGCCACAGGCAATAAATTTAACGCAAAGCCCAATGGTAATTACTATGTACTCAAGCAAACAGAAATGCCTGCTGTTTTGGTGGAGTGTGGCTTTTTGACAAACTATACTGAACGACAAAATTTAACCAATGAAGAATACCAAGAAAAAATCGCGTGGGGAATTTATTTGGGCATTGTAGATTATTTTACTAAGGATGACAATGATGAAGATATAGAAAACAATGAAACAATTACCAGATGAAAAATCGCATAAAAAATTTGCACCTACTTATACTAGGCTTGTGCTACAAACAAGTAGGGGCATAACCCTACGAACTAAAAAGGAGAAATAATAATGAATACTACAAGCAATAGCAGCGGCCATGCCGTGCCTCAAGCCAAAGCGGCTCTTAACCAATTTAAATATGAAGTAGCCAACGAAATTGGCGTACCTTTGAAACAAGGTTACAATGGCGACCTTACCAGCGCACAAGCAGGCTATGTAGGTGGCTACATGGTTAAAAAAATGATTGAAGCTCAAGAACGCCAAATGGCAGGCAGCGGTTCCTTGAAATAATTTAACACGTAATTAACAGCAAGAAGGCCTCGCCGGGTTACCCCGGCGGGGTTTTTTTGTGTAAACTTTGTCACAAAACTCAACTGGTTTTAAAATTCAGTTGGTAATAAAGTTATACCAACTGAATTGCGCAATTTAACTTTTTCTTGGTTGTGAAAATTGATTTCCGTGTTTGATGTTCAAGATTATTGATACACTTTGTCTCCAGATGTTATAATGCATCCACTTTCCGAGAGGGGTTTAGGTTATGACAGATTTTCTACATGAACTTTTTGACTCGTTGAGCCATCACGATAACCATGTGATTATAATGACGGTTTATTTGTCGTTGATTTTGGCGGCCATTATTTTGCGTGTGGCTGCACATTTGCATTTTCGCGGGGCGTTGCTGGCGTTTCGGCTGGAGGCTCGCGGGGAAATTAAACATCAAAGCGATGTGGCGAGCATAAAAAACGGATTGCTGCGCAAAACCGTGGCGGAATACATTCGCATCGCAGAGCGTTCTGTGATGGGCGTTTCCACAGGACATTTGGTAAACCGTGCAGTGGGCGGCATGAGCCTGGCCGGATGGAAATATGAAAACATTATCCCGTTCGTGGAGGCCATGGACGGCGGACTTCTGTTGGTTGGGCTTGTTTTGGCAGTGGTTTTTGGCGAACACGCATTTGTGTATGGGGTTTTGGCGGTGTGTGCGTTTTTGCTAACGCGTTTGACAGCCGCTTTTTTTAACGCAAGGGGCGCAAGGGAACAACTGGCCGACGAGATGCTGATATACATCGAACGCGAAATAGGCCGCTTTTTTGCGTCGGACGCAGGCGGTGCTGTTTTGCGTCTCAAAAACGAGCTGACCGACGCAATAGACCGTCAAACCCAAACCTACAAAGAAGCCCTGGCCGCCATAAGCAAAGTGATGGCAGGCGAGTTAAAAGAAGTTTCAAAAACACACGAAACCCTGGGTGAAGCCACAGAACGCCTGGCGACTTCCGGTGCGCGGCTGCAATCGGCGTCAGATTTGCTGGCCAGCCACATGCAAGGACACAGCAACGCATTAAGCGAACATTTGTTGACACTGATAAATGCGATTGAAACGACAAAAGAGGGACTTGAAACCGTGGCGATTGGGCAAAAAGATATTGCTTCTCAAGTGGCATACCTCGCATCTAACCAACGTGCGCTGGATGCGTCCCTTGCGTCATATGAAGCGTCGTTGCAAAATCTTACGCAGTCTTTGGGAGATGGGCTGGGGGCGTTTATTAACCTTCATGCGCAGTCATCGGCCAAGGTTGTAAACGATGCGCTGAAGGGTAACATCGACAGGATTATGAGTCTTCAATCGCAAACGGGTGCAGGGCAATGACCAACGCCGACCGATTTGAATATCCTTTGCCCGTGCTGCACACAGACACAGACCATATAACAATGAACACCTTGGAGACAACAAGCGGAGCCATAAACATCAAAAATACCGGCGGCGGTGTGCTGGAAGGTCGCGTGCTTTCCCGCTGCCCCGGTTTATTTTTTCCCCGGGAAATATTTGTGGGAAATAACGAAATTTTACATTTCACATTCACGCCCGCCGAATCAGCGGAAGGCATGATATATATCTTGTCAAACGGCGGGGAAAAGGCAATCCCTGTCTATGTAAAGCCCACAAGAATAACCGCCCCGGGCGGTTTCGCGATATCTGATATTTATGATTTTTATGAATATTCACAAAAAAATCCAGCCCAGGCGCAACGGATATTTACCGACAGCGAGTTTTACATGTTGCTGCTGGCAACCGGCTATGAATACATGGAAGTTTACGAAGCCCTGCACAAGGATGCCAATCGCAAGCGAGCAATGGTCAATTTTTTTATTGTCTCCGGTATAAAAGATAGGGTGGCGATGGAGTATAAGCCGCCGTTCATTCCTCGCCTTAGCCGCGATGCATACAAATACGCGGATGCGGGCAGCATTGAGATAACAAACAACACGGGCGTTTCTATGCAGGTGGATGTCTCGTGCAGGGACAGCTATATTCGATTTTTTGCCAGGGCATACCCCATTGATGCCTATGGAGAAATCCCTTTTGCCGTGCGGCTGTCTCCGTTGATGGCTGCACAATTGTTTTTTCGCAATCAACCATTTATGCAAACAGAAATTGAGATAAAAGCCACAATCCCAGGCGCGGTGTACAAAAGACGCCTGAAAGTTTTTGTAGGGGAGTGGTGATTACGTGATAGACTTCAAACAGCATATAACTCGACTGGAAGAAAAATTCGCCCGCCGCAGCAGTGCATCCACGGCCATTGCCTGGGCTTTGCGTTGTTGGCAGGCCTGTAAATTTTTCGGCGGGGATGAATATCGCGCCGCGCTTAGGCGCGCAGGCCACGCATTGGTGGCCACACAGCGGCGCAATGCCGCGCATGCGCCGCTGTATTTGCTTACCGTTTTCGTGTCTATAGAACTTGGCAATTATGATACCGCCCGTGAGATGCTGGACGTTGCCATGAGTCATAAATCTTTCATGCGCAGCAGCAGGCCGCTTTATTATGGAGGTTTGCGCTTTTTGTGTGCGCATCTGGATATCCGGCAAGACCGGATGCGATCCGCAAAAAAACACTGGCGCGCGCTTGCCAAGCATGTTAAAACTGCCGCGCCGTCTCCGCATTATTTTACTATGTTGGGGCTTTTGCATTTGTCGCGCCAGGAATATGCCGACGCGTATGATTTTTTGTCCCGGGCGTTTGTGGCCGGGGGGCGCAGTGTTTTTTTGTATGAAGGGCTTTGTCGTTATTATAACGAAGCACCGCGTTCGCCGGAAAATGGGAATGTTTTGCCTGTTCTTGCCTATGCCGCCGCCCGAGGCATGGATGTTTCCCATATCGCCGATAAATATCAGGTGAGCCTTAGTCCGTTGCCGCAAAACCCAACTGGTTGGCAATCCCAACCAGTTGAAATTGATACCGAGGAATTTCTGAGGGAAAACTTGCTGCGGTTTCGGGTGCAGTTGGCGAAAAAATCTCGCGTGCGCTATATCTATGTATCCGAGCCGGAAAAACGCGGCATGGCCGTGTACGATGCGACTGATGACCTAATCATCGAAGCCACCGGTGACGATGCGACATTCATCTGCTTGGGCGCAGGCCGGCGCGAAGTGGTTGACGAGATGCTCTCTCTCACGCGAGTGGCTCCTGCGGCCGACGCGGAGTTGTATTTGCGTTTTTTCCAGGAGGGCGACAGGCGTTTTCATTTGCTGGCTTATTTGGCCAATTATTTTATCGGAGCTGATGACCCGCCGCAGGTTGCCGTCGAGATTTTTGAAGCTGTGCTGGCAGAAAAATCTATTACGAAACAATATCGCAATCGCGTTTTGGCTGCGCTGGGGAGGATTCACTATATGGCAGGTCGCTTTGACCCGGCCCTGGAATGTTACGACGCAGTGGGCGATGCGCTGTGCAGTGAAGCCTTGTTTGAAAAACTCGCTATTCTGCGGGAAAAATCAGCAAACCCTGCATCTCTGGCAGCGGATGCGTACAGGGTTTTGCTAGGCGGCATATACGACGAAAACCTGCTGGCCTTGGTTTTAGAGCATTATGATGCGAGTTATGCGGAATTGATAGCCCTGTCCCGTGTGCTGGAAGCAGGGCAGCTTGATGCGATTATTCTTAGGCGGGCGTTGTGGATGGCCACATGGGATGCGGATTGCCAGAAAGCCTTTGTCCGCAACACCGACGACGAATTGGCAACATCTTTCGTGGAGTACGCAATCTATGAAATGCTGTCCAACCAAGAGAGGCCGGAATATGATGCCTTGGCCATTCTGGAACGATGTTATTTGGAAAAAGAGCCTGAAAATATTTTTCTGGCATGGGGGCTGGCCAGTGTGTATCTTAGCCACAACATCGCCACGTTTAACTCCGAAAAAATTATCGGCATGGCATTGGCCGCATTGGAAAATGAGGGTATTTTATTCCCGATGTTTAAGGAAAACGCTTCAACGTCGTTTATACAAAAGCATCAGCCGTTTATGTATCGTGCTTTGCCGGGCAAGGACTGTGTGCTGCATTATAGCGTTGACGGCGGCGCAGAATATACCGCTGCCCCTATGCGTTATGTAAAATTTGGGATATATGCTGTGTGCATTCCGGTGTTTTATAATGATGAAGTGCGATATTATTTCAGTGAAGACGGCGCAACCACTGCGGAGGCTGTGATAAAAAATATCGTGCCATATATATGCGACGACTCGGATTCATTTTTTGCGATTAATAATGCGATTATATATCAGCAGATGTTTAAATATGACCAGGTGGAGGAGATTGCGGCGGGGCTGGTTAAAGAAGTGCAGGCTGTGCGTAGTAAAATATTGTAAAGTAGGACAAGAGGGTGTCAAGTAAAAAACCTTGACACCCTCCTATAGAATCCAGGGCAACCGCATACGAAATTTTTGTATCAAGGGAATGCGCAATCGACGACGGTTTTTGACACTCGCAAAAAGTCCAACTGGTCGGAATTTCCGACCAGTTGATTTTTTCGGTGAAACAAATGGCGATTTTGCTGGACTTGCCGTAGCATCAATTGGCGAGTGACACTCGCCAATTGATACAAAAATTTCGTATGCGGTTGCCCTGTATAGAATCCAGTAAAACTGCGATTTTTGTGTCATTAAAATTCAGTTGGTCGGAAATTCCGACCAACTGAATTTTGCATTTCGATCACTGCGCAGAATAATCATCGAAATAGCCACGCACCAATATCACCGGAGTGCCTTTGTCGCCGCTGCCGCCCATCAAATCGCATAGGCTTCCCACTAGGTCTGCATATATTCTTGGGGTTGTGCCTTCGCGGTATGCGTCGGGGTTTTGGCGTTTTTCTTGTATCGCGCGGGTTACAGCTTGGCGTTTTTCTTCGCCGTGTAAGTCGCCGAAGGCTGTGTCGGCCACCAGCTTGATTTTTATTTCCATGGGCTGCTGGCTTAGCCTTTCAGTGTGGCCAGGAGACACTACCGGGTCGGCAAGTTCCCATATGCCGCATACCGGATCTTTGAATGCGCCGTCGCCATATACCATTACCTCTGGCCGTGCGCCGGTTTTTTCGAAGAAGCGGTCTTGCACCTGCTTCACAAATTCCGATGCTTTGTCCGGAAACAATTTTATTGTGTCGTCGGTGGATAGATTATGCCCCAGCACTCCGTATTCTGTGTTATAGCCGCTACCGCGTATGCTCTTATTTAGTATGTCTGACAGGGTGAATATTTTTTCTGCCCCGGCCTTTTGCAATCTGATTTTTGTGCGGTTGCGGTTGTGGATTTCGCCAACCAGAACATTTTTGGTTAGCGTCAATATATCCCGCGGATCGTTGGAAAAATACACGGATATATTATCCCCTGCGCTTTCGTATAGGTCTACATAATCGACGCCGGTATACAAAAGTTTGTAGTCCCCGGCGACTGCCTTAAATTCTGCCGCCGTCACCAAACGCCCCTGGAGTTTGTCCATTACATCGTCCAGCTTTTCTAAATCCATGACGGGGTTGCCCACCTCGTCGTGAGGATAGCTAAACAAAACATACACTTTTTTCGCACCCATGGAGATACCCTTGAGCACGTTGAGAAAACGATTGCGCGACGTAATGGGGTATACCAGCCCAATCTCCGCGTCGCCGAACTTGTCGCGTACATCGGCGGCAATGTCATCCACCGTGGCAAAATTTCCTTCTGCCTTGGCTACAACGCCTTCGGTTACGGCAATTATGTCGTCTTGGCGCAATTGGCTGTTGTCCGCGGCAATTACCTCAAGGACATGATCCACCACAGTATCCACCAGCTGGTCGCCGGGACTTATTATGGGCAGCCGTATTCCCACGGCAGATGTGCCTGTTAAGCGCATGAATATACCTCCTAGATTGAAAGCTCTTTGTGCGTTTCTTTCAACTGCTTGATTATTGGCAGCTTTTGCGGGCATTTTGTTTCGCATATACCGCATTCCGTACATTTTTCTGGGTGGGCACTTTGCAGCCACTGGTTGTTGCCTTCCATTATCACCTTGTATGTGCCTTTTGCGTTTTCGGTAAGCCCATATACCCGGTGTGTGTTCATTGTGCCAAACAGAAGCGGGATGTTTATGTCTTGCGGGCAGGGCTTGCAATAATCGCAAGACGTGCAGTATAAATCGGCCAATTTTTTGTTCTCTTCCATCATGGCTTTGATTTTTGTCAGTTCTTCGTCTGTTAGCTGGCTGCCGTTGGCCGCTATTATCGCGTTTTCTTCCAATTGTGCAAGGTCGCTCATGCCGGAGAGGGAAATGTCAACGTTTTCGTTGGCAAACACAAAACGCATGGCAAGCTCTGCCGTGCTGGCGGGCTTCTTTTTCAACAGCCCTTGTATTGTTTCGCTGGGTGCACCCAAACGTCCGCCGCCTACCGGCCCCATAATCACGGTGCCTAATCCTTTTTCTTTTGCATAGGCAATATTGTCTTCGTTGGAACGGTCTATCATGTTGTATTGAATCAACACCGACTCGAAGCGGCCGCTGTCTATAATGGGTCGAAAATTTTTGGCGTCATCGTGGTACGAGAATGACAGGTGTTTGATTAGCCCCTGCGCTTTTGCGCGCTCGGCAGCCTGGAATGGCCCGTCGGTTAGGCTTTCCCAATGACGGAAGCCTTCGAGGCCAATGCCCCAGAAATGATAGAAGTCGATGTAATCCGTGTCGAGGTTCTTCAAAGACGTCTCCAGCCGGGTCATCCAGTCGGCGGCAGAATCATTTTCTATGGGATTTTTTGTGGAGATGTAAACTTTGTCGCGATAGCCTTTGACTGCCTTGCCTACTGCGGCTTCGCTTAGTTTGCAGCAATAATACGGTGCGGTGTCTATATAGTTTACACCCAGATCAAATGCGCGACGCATCAGCGGAATTGCCAGTTCGTCGTTGACTTGGGCGTTTTCGCCTTCGCTTAACATGGGCAGGCGCATTGCACCAAAGCCCAGGGCAGACATTTTTATGCCTGTTTTGCCGAATGGTTTGTATATCATATAGATTCCCTCTCTCGCGTTAAATGAAAAAACCCTAACCTGCAAATCCGTTAGGGCATTCCGAAAATTATACTACAGCTTATTACACGACGAGTTTGTTTACTCGTTTCGCAAGTCTTGACTTCTTCCGTGCTGCGGTATTTTTATGATAAACGCCCTTGGAAGCTGCCCTGTCTATGGCAGAGATGGCTTGCACCAACAGAGCCTTTGCGTCTGTGGTTTCGCCTTTGCCCACTGCTGTTGCAACCTTTTTGACGGCTGTTTTTGTTGTGGACTTGATATGCTTATTCCGAAGCTGCCGCTTAGCGGTAGTGCGGATGCGCTTTTGTGCAGATTTAATATTTGCCAATTGTATTCACCTCCTTGGACTTTGTTATTGTAAACAAGTATGGGCGCATAGTCAAGGAAAATATCGTTAATCTCGAAATTTCGTTTCTTTTTTTTGCAGAATGAAGGACACAAACAAAAAATTCAGTTGATCGGAAATTCCGATCAACTGAATTTTTCGGCGAAGCAAATCGCGATGATTGCCTCCACTAGATTTCTTTGCAAAACACAGTTTCTTCATAATCTTCATAGCCGCAGCTTAAATAAAGACCATGCGCTTCTTCATTGTCATCGCCGGTTTTGACGATAATTTCATGGGCATTGCTTGCCAAAAATTCCGCTTCCAGCGCACTTACCAATTTTGCGGCAATGCCCTTTCTGCGATATTCTTCACGCACGTATAATTCGGTGAGTTCAGCTAAAAATCCATCTGTGTAACATATGGATTTGTACAACTGGCCGCAAATAAAACCCACAGCACCATCTTTTTCGACTGCGACAAGTACAATTTCACTTGTGTTGTTCTCCAAAGAATCCTTCATGGATGCGGCTGTTGCGCCAGAGCCGTTGAACTTATCGTTCATTTCAATCAAACATGGGATGTCACGCACTTCTGCTTTTCTGATTATCATGCTCAGCTCCCTTTACTCCCAGTCATGTTCATGGAAATATGCAAAATACCAATTGAGCCAATCGACTCTTTTAACTAGCCAGTCGATAAGATATTCGGCCTGTGCATCCCATGCGGGCACATCCCTTAAGACATCCGGCACCATGTCATACAGCCAATATGGCCTGGATTCTTGAATATTATGCACCTCAAAATTGCGATTGAACTCATGGGAATAATGCTGTGCAAAATACCACAGCCTATCCAACATTTGTTCGATTTGATTGGATGCGACTTCTTTCCAGCGATTGATTATGATATCAGCGAGTTCCGGTGTCTCCAGCGCATTCCTAAACCAGATGTTGTACCAGCCGGCAAAAATATACTCGTGTTCATACCAATATCTGGTGTTGCCGGCAGAGCGATCGAAGTCCCACACGGGGCCAAAATGCAAGCGTCGGTTTTCGCCCTGGCCACGAATTTGCATGAAAACACTAAACTCGGCAACGTCGATGTTTTTGAATAACTCTTGCACGATATAAAAATCCACCAGAGAATCAATGTCCACCAATGCAGAAATGCGGTCAAAATCGTAGGAAGCAAACGCCTCGCCTGCACGAGTCACAAAATCGTGCAGATATTCCATGTGCGCCATGGTCATCACTCTGTTGCCAGGATAACGCACACTGTATGCCCGCCCATCTGCGATAAAATAATCCTCCCAAATAGTGCGCTCGTGAGCGCGCCAGCCCACCACATGGCCGTCAAGTTCAAAATAATACTCGCTTATTGCAGGGTCGTCATGGGCAGCAAGCCGCGAACGCCCCAGCCCCACATCCCTCTCATCGGTTAAGAGATACAGCCCCACATATTCGCCATTGATGTAGAGATGAACATTTTGCACCATGGGTGTGTGGTACATTCCCTCCATCAAAGAACCCAAATACATCGCAGCATAATTGCGCAGCAGTGACATATCAAAATGATTTGACACAAGAACCCAGTCCCTGTGCACATACTCCGACAAAAGCGTGCGCGGCACATCAAACCGTATGCGCAGCGGCCTCTTATCCTCGCCCAATACCCATGTGGAATTGCCTCGCCCTCTAAGCCACACGCTCTCATTTTCAAAAACCAGCTCATCGGTCGCCCCCGTCAGGGTTAGATGCCCAGGATGCCAATGGGCTCGTTCTGCCTGGAAGGGATGCAAATCGCTAGTGATATGCAACGAAGGAAACTCCCATTCTGAACCAGCTGCTGTAGAAACATATCCCGATGCATCATCCGGCTTGTCGCGAGAATCGCACCCCGCGACGCCCATCACAAAAATCAATGCAACACCTAAAATTACAATCATCTTCTTTTTCAATCGTCGCCAACTCCTTGCTTTCCATTGTGTATCATGTCACATGCTCCGTGTCAAGAAAAACTTCAACTGGTTGGCAATGCCAACCAGTTGAAGTTTTTCTTGTTCACATCTTTGATGTTTCGTGTTGAAATCTGCAGGGTTTGTGGGTATAATTCTACAGGACAGGCGCGGACAAGTGCTTGCAAACATAATATTCGATATTGCAAAACATCAAAACGCATTCGCAGACTGCAATATCGAATATTGAGCTTCGCAAACACGCCCTGCCGAAATACAATATTCTCTATTGAGGTGACACATGGAATGGACAAAGGCAACAATTCAAACCACCACATTCGGGGCAGAGGTTGTGACCGGCCTGCTTATGGCAGCAGGAATAACCAGTGCCGAAATAATAGACCCCTGCGACAGGGTTCGGCACTTGGAGGGCATTTCTCCAACATGGGACTATGTTGACGAATCCCTGATGAAGGCCGAAACCGATGATGCCCTTGTCGTATTTTATGTGACAAAAGATGATGACGGAGATTTGCTGGTGGAAGATGTAAAAACCCGGCTTAATATCGCGGAAATGGATGGCATGGGAAAACTCACACTTAGCCTGGAATCCGCCGACGAAGAAAACTGGGCAAATGAATGGAAAAAACACTTCAAGCCCCTGCGCATAGGCAAGGTCGTTGTCGTCCCCGAATGGGAGAATTATCCCCCTGCGTCCGACGATGTGGTGCTGAGAATTGACCCGGGAGCAGCCTTTGGCACGGGACAGCATCAAACCACTCAACTTTGCATCATGGCCATGCAAGAATTTGTTCGTCCAGGAGACCTGATGCTTGACGTCGGATGCGGAAGCGGCATACTTTCTGTGCTGGGGCTATTGCTTGGCGCGGAATTTGTACTTGCATGCGACATCGACCCTGCCGGAGCGATGGCCGCAACCAAAAGAAATGCAACGCTAAACCGGATAGACATGAATCGAATGGCGATTAAATCCGGAGACATATTAAACGAACTTGGCCACGAGTTGCTGCAAGGCGAAAAACACGATGTAGTCGTGGCCAACATTGTTGCCGATGTAGTTAGCGAACTTGCCCTTATTGTTCCTGATTTTTTGAAACCAGAAGGAATATTCATCGCCTCCGGCATAATCAGCGAACGGCTTGATGATGTACTGTCCGCGTTTTCTGGCGGGGGACTGAGTGTTGTGTGGCAAACAGAGCTGGAAGATTGGCATTGTGTGGTAGGCAAAGTTCTATGATATATTTCGACAACGCCGCAACTACGCCTATGCTACCAGGCTTGGAGAGTAGCATTTTCGGCAACCCATCGTCGCCCCATGCAATTGGCATAATGGCGGAAAAGGAACTTGAAAACGTGCGGAAAAGAATAAGCGCAATCCTCAATTGCAATAACGACGAATTAATATTTACATCCGGCGGAACGGAATCCAATAATTTGGCGATTTTGGGTTTTGCGTTAGCCAATAAGCGCAAACATGCCTTGTTGCTTGCCGAGCCATGGGAACACCCATCCATACTTGAGCCGATAAAATTTGCCAAAGAGTTTTTCGGTTTTGATGCCTGCATCGCCCCAAGGCGTGAATGGCCTATTGATGCGGACATTAGGCTGGCGTGCTTATCTCACGTAAACAACGAAACCGGCGACGTGAATGATGTGTCTTCGATTGCGCGCTTATTAAAGGAAGAAAATCATTCTACCGTAGTTCATATAGACGGGGCGCAGGGGTTTTGCAAGGAACAAGCAACAACAGATGCAGACATGTACTCGTTCAGTGGACACAAATGCCATGCGCCGATTGGCACAGGTGGACTTGTGGTTAGGCGTGGCGTTAAACTAAAGCCGATTTTTTACGGCGGGGGGCAGGAAAAAAAATTGCGCCCGGGGACGGAAAACGTAGATGGCATCGTTGGAATGGCAAAGGCCGCATCAATCATGTGGGAAGCGCGAGAATCGCTTCATTCCCACGTAGAGGAGATTAAAAACACGTTGCTGAGCATCAAGGATGAACTACCCAACGTTTTTGTCAACGACAAGGGCGGTGCGGTATCACCGTATATTTTGAATATCAGCTTTTTGAGGTTACGCGGCGAAACTCTGGTGCATATGCTTTCCGAAAAGCAATTATTTGCGTCAATGGGGGCGGCCTGCCGCAGCCGCAAACGTGTGAAATCTACCCTGGAAGTGATGGGATTTGATGCCGCGCGGGCAGAATCGGCAGTGCGGTTCAGTTTTTCGCACCTTAACACTATTGACGAGGCAGTCCATGCAAAGGCAATAATTATAGAAAGCGTGCAGCAGCTAAGGCAGGCACTGGGAAAATAGGGGGCTCTATAATGAACGCAAAAAAAGTATTGCTGGTAAAATACGGTGAGATTGCATTGCGCAAGGGCAACCGCGCGCATTTTGAGCATCAATTGCTGGACGCTATCAGGCACAATTTGAAGGAAGTAAACAACGGCAATCTATGCGTTGTCCGCGAACAAGGACGTTTTTTGATTGAAGATGCGGATGGCGACATAAATGCAGATGCCGTGCTTCCGCAAATACGGCACATATTTGGCATAACAGGTTTTTCTTCTGCGGTGAAAACCACCGCGCGAGACATTGCCGATTTACGGCCTATCGCCATGGATTTTTTTCGTAGTGTTGCGGGGGATGCGAAGTCATTCAAAGTTGCAACAAAACGCAGCGACAAAAGCTATCCAATGACATCTGGCGAGGTTTCCTCGTCGATTGGGGAAGAAATTTTCTCATCTGACCTAGGCATTTGCGTGGATTTACACCAGCCGGAGATTACGCTGTGGGTGGAAATCCGCAATCATGTATATTTTTATGTAAATAGTACTCCCGGCGAGGGAGGGCTGCCCTACGGCGCAAGCGGAAAGGGCGTTTTGCTGCTTTCTGGCGGGTTTGATAGCCCGGTGGCGGGGTACCTTGCGTCACGGCGTGGCGTTGAAATTGCGCCCATTTATTTCCATTCGCCGCCATTTGTGTCGGAACGCGCAGCCGACAAGGTTCGTGACCTTGCGGGGCAGCTGGCAAAATACACAGGACGCATAAAATTGTGCATCGTAAATTTTACAGATATACAACTGTATCTTCGCGACCATGTTCACCCGGAAAAATTGACGATAATGCTAAAACGGGCAATGTTGCGTATAGCAAACGCCATCGCAAAGCAAGAAAAGGCTCAGTGCATAATCACAGGCGACAGCATAGGGCAGGTTGCCAGCCAAACCATACAAAGCCTGGCCGCAGTGAATTCTGCCGCGACTTTGCCTATAATTCGCCCGTTGTCAACCATGGACAAACAGGAGATAATTGACATTGCACATCGTTTGGGAACATATGTCATATCGAATCGCCCTTATGAGGATTGCTGTACAATATTTGTGGCAAAACATCCAGAGAATAAACCCAACACAGTGGTGATTGAACGAATAGAACAGCAAATATGGAGCGGCCTCGCGCCTTTGGTTGATAAGGCGATAGCGTCTGTCATTTGGGAAGAAGTCTGACGAGCTTCCGATACTTTGAAAAACCGCAGTTGGTTGGCATTTCCAACCAACTGATACGAATCTCAGAAAGTCACATCGACAACGCTTGGCGAAAATAATTATCCACCGAGGCGAATTCTGTGATACTATACCCCAGGAAAGGTTGATTATAATGAACGACAGAGAAACTTTGTACTTGACTGAAAACACCAAACTTACGGTAGCGAAGACTGCCAATTCTGCACCGGAAACCTTGTACAACCAGCATTATGTTAAAACTGCGGACAAGACAGATTGTGATGTGCGCATCAATGAAATTGTTGCGGAAACTTTGCTGAATAAGCTTAATGCCATGTCAAATATCAAGCAAATCACTCGCGAAAAAAGCTACAAAACCCCAAGCCATGAAAAATTAGCAGCGGACGTTGTACTGGATTCATCTAACCGCAGCGAAGAATTAACCGCTAAGTGGTTGTATCACAAGGAGATTGTAGGGCTTGGCAAGATACTGGATTTTCAAGTTCCGTTGAAAAACATACAAACGGACAAGGCCGGCAAGGTGGATTTGCTTTCTCATAACAGTGATACAAATGTCGCCCATTTGCTTGAATTTAAAATGCCTGAAAGCCCTGAAACCCTCCTTCGCTGTATGCTCGAAATATATACTTATTGGTGCATAGTAGACGGGGCAAAACTGTTGGCTAATTTTGATATTCCCAACGCAGAATTAAGAAAAGGTGTTTTGGTTTACAACCCTTCACGTCCTTTCACGGATTTTCATGAATGCAACATGGTTCGTGAATTGATGTCCAAATTGGATGTAGACTTCTTTGTTCTTGATGAGGGCAACTCTAAAATAATTCCTCAGTAGCGCTTGCAAAACAAAAAAACGCACCCTGGTTACAAATTGCAACCGGGGCGTGCTGCCACTGCGCAATTGTCAAATATTTTTACGGAAATTATTTGACAATTGCGCAGTGGCAATACGTCCCAACTGAGTTTTTTTATTTACACCCCATGCAAATGATGCTACCATGCAAATATCAAAAGATTAGGGATGTGGCGTTGCATGAAAATGATTTTGGCTTTATCAATTGGACTTATTTTGCTGGCCTTGCCGGCGGGACACATGCGAGTTGCCGCCAACGATACATATGACCTTGTTTTTTCGCATGAGGCTGGTTTTTTTGCCGCTGAATTTGATTTGGTGATAACCTCCGAGGCCGGAGTTGTGCGGTATACCCTTGATGGCAGTTTCCCTACTGTGGATTCGCCGATTTTCCCGGGGTCGATTCGCATTCACTCATCTGCCCCAACTTTGGCGAACAGCCCAATGTCTGCCCAGGGAGTTGGCAGGGCTTATGGCGGATGGAGGGACGGAGGATATGTAGGATGGGTTGACCATTTTGTCCCCAGGCTTTACTACAATGGCATGGTTGTGCGTGCCGCCAGCGTGTTTTGCCAAGATACCGGTCGAGGCACCAACACCCAAACCAAATCTTTTTTTGTAGAGCGTGATGGCAGGGGAACGTTTAACACTCGCGTGCTTTCGCTTGTCATGGAGCCGCAGCATTTTATTGACCCATACTGGGGAATATATCGAAACTGGGACAGCGCACTGTGGTGGTATCAAAATTTCCCGGGACGGCCAGAAAATTTTGGCTCTGACGGGCCAAGACATATTGCAAATGCAGAGATGTTTTACACCGACGGAAGCCTCATGTTCTCGCAAAACGCCAACACCTGGGTTGCCGGCAACTGGTCTAGGCGGCACCCACAAAGGTCAATTCGGATGAATTTTAACCAGGGTGACGGGGATATTACCGATATGCCGCAACTTATCCCAAATACATTTAGGCATTTTTACGCACCGCAGGAGTATATCGGCACATTCAGGCACCTTAACGCTAGGGTGTCTGATATGGATCATACAAG
>Ga0123355_10006291_pt1 | contig 17557 bp, 12 predicted proteins | sample TergutEmb28metaG_3_FD_89872 | JGI IMG/M metagenome (GOLD analysis project Ga0123355, IMG submission 89872) | Embiratermes neotenicus P1 segment gut microbial communities from Petit-Saut dam, French Guiana - Emb289 P1 | ecosystem: Host-associated > Arthropoda: Insects > Digestive system > Gut ...
CAGAGCAGCCGCAATGGTAGCGCGCAGGCCTAACCTAGGCATCACCGACCTTGAGCTGTTAAGACAATATATAGCCGGAGTACCGGGTATTGTGTTAGGGCAGAGGATCGTGGCGCCAGGGCCGGTGGGGGTATCCGTCAATGCCTATGTCGAGACAAAGGCATTGACAAGCCTTAACCTCGGCACAGGAATGCACAGCGTACAAGTTACGCCTTACGTTTTCGGGGCTAATAGGGCCACACACTTTTGATTGTTCATCATTTGTGTGTTGGGTATTTACCCATTCCGGCGTGACCCATTTACGACAACATTGTCACAGTCTGGAAAATATTGCGCCGCAATGCGAAGCTACACACCCCAATTAAAAAACCGGCCTTAACGGTCGGTTTTTTAATTGGGGTGTGTAGTATAAAATTATAGCTGTTTTGTGAGCCTTCCTAAATACCAAACAGCGCGCCCCTGTTTACAATTGCAAAGACAACCATACCAATAAACACCGCAACTAAAGACGCCACTGTTATAAAATATACAACAAGCACCGTCCGTCCGTCCACTATATGCAAGGCATTCTTATTCTTTTTTTCGGATGCCATCGTAGCTTCTTGGGGATCATCCTCGCCGCTGGCTTTGGGCATCAATTTGCGCAAGTCTGCCGATATTTTCCACATCCCAATAATCATCACTACAAAAATTGCCGCCCACATCCTGTGCAGGTTAAACCATTCAAAGTCAACTATGGCAAGCGATATGGCGATTAACATAATTGCCGCGGGTGCTTTAAGCCCACCTATAACTCCGGACAACTTTTCGCAATTTGCCAAAATCGTCAAAATCACCCTTGCCACCAACATCACTATCAATGCCCCATATACCAAAAACACGTATACCCCTAAATCATCCACAGGGAACACCTTTGCACGCTGGAATTCCCCAAACATTATCGGTGGTGTAATTTCTGTCAAATATGCAACCAGGGCAAATTCCTGCACCCATGTGGCATAATCAGGAAACATAATATAAAGCACAATGCCGCACAAAAATATAACCACCCAAAACAAAAGGGATTTGCCGGTGTCTCCCCTTGTATAGCTCACCCGAAAGATGCCGCACAGCACTTTAAGCAGGGGCAAAGCAACAAAAACATGAACACCAATGCCAATGCCCAAGGCAAGCAAGCCCCAAATAAACCAAACATAAAAAAACGTAGCCAGACTTATGTACATAGTTGCTTCGCCAAAAAGCAAAATCCGAAGTATATCAAAAACAAACAGGCATAACAATAATGCCAATACGGTTTTTCCCATGCCCCTAACATCTATATTATTGGCCGCCATAACAACACCTCCATCATCTTGGTCGCGGAATTTATCAGGTCTATCGTAAGTTTTTAAACAAGTCAGCAATTTCATCGTCAGTATAATTTGTTTCTTCTGTTATTTCGTCACTGCCATCGGCTTCTTCTTTGTTTTCTTCCGGAATATACTCTCTGGGCCAACGTTCTGTTTCGTCTATAACTTCATCCATAACAAGCACTGCCGGCGGCGAGTTATCAATATGATTGCCAGGGGCTTCTGTTTTAGACCCATCAAGCAAACCATACATCCCGCTATTATTTTCTTTCAATATCCAATTTAATGGAGCAAGCACAGAGGTTTTATCATCTTCTCTCGCGCCGCCTCTCGAAGAACTCACAAAGAAATAAGCGACGTTAGTAAAGCTTGCGTCAATGCTCTTTACGGCGTTGCTGAGACCCAGACCCGAAAGATAATCTTTAAGGACGCTGTTTCTGTCGGCATCATCGCTTTGTATATAACGAACATGACCACTTACGGCAGCAATATCCGCCTTAGAAATAACAACCGCCAGCGGCGCATCAATTTTGCGCTTAACATTGCCCCTTATTGCAAACATTTTTAACATAAATTGATTAAACATAACCCCAAAATCACCATCCGCATTATGGGCTTCCAGCTCCTCGTCTGACATGCGTTCACGCACCACAGGTATGCTTGTTAAATCCACAAATAACATAAACCCATTGCAAAACCCAAGGTGCAAAGGATTTGAATCATAATCGGCATTTGTAATGGTTTCACCTAAAACATCAAAGAAAATCAAATTGTCTTTAATGGCATTTGAAGGGCGTCTGTACCTATGTAAAAAATTAAAAGCTTTAACATCCCCCAGTGTTAATGTTACGTTGGTCTTGTAGACATTGTCAAGAAAAACACCTTTATCAATTAGCGGAGTAATTCCTACAAAAACACCCTTCTGTTCGTCTAGTTTTTTTGCATATACCTTTTGCAGCTTTTCAAGATATGTCGTTTTGCCGGAGCCACTGTCCCCAATAAGCTGGACAAACAGTTGTCTTGCATTTGTGGCCGGCAAATTTTCCTCACACCTATCACTCGGGCAGCGGCCCGCCACCCGACGTGACCTTCCGGACAATACCATGACAGGCAAAAACGTTTCATTACACGCGCATCTGGCAAAAAACAGGCCATGTATGCCAGGCATCAGCTTTTTGTGTTCTCTTTTACATTTGCCGCAAACAAACACCGGCAGGTCGTATTGCGCATAACAACTGCCACAATACTGACTGCGCCGCATTGCTTTGTCCACAATGCCCGCCACAGGAATAAATAACAGCGAAACATATTTTGTAAAAAGAAAAAATAACAGCAACACAAGTTTTACAGCAAACAAATACGCCGTGCCCAGCAAAACCCGCAGGACAATTTCAAAGAAACCAAGCACCGCCAAGGGAAGATAAACCACAGCAAGCAAGAAATTTAAAATGCTGGATTCGTGCTTATAATTTCCCAAACGAAACGCCAGGCCAGATATACCGCATATCCATGTGATATCCCTTATGGTTGCATTAGCAAAGCGATGTATGGCTTTTACCCTGTCTGCACCACTTTTAATAAAAAAGCTGTGCATCAAGCCATGCTTTGGGTTTTCTGTCCAGTGGTTGCGATGTTTGACAATTGCCAATATTTGGCTGACAATTACACCGGCACAAGCCGTAAACAGCACAACATACGGCAAAATAGGTATTGGCCACGGCATGTGTTGTATAAATTCCCACACAAGCAGGGCTATGGAAGAAAGAAACTGCAAAAACCGCTCAATATAGCTCCAGACAACAAAAAGAAACCAAAAAACAACGTCAACCGCCTCTGATTCCCATAATCGGCTAAACCACTCCATACAATCGCTCCTTTGATTGGCTAATCACCTACTCAGCCGGCTTCAAAACGCCCTATTAAGGGTGCAAATAACAATATTAATGCATATTAGCGGTAAGATGCATACTGCTAAGGGTGGAAATAACGCTACTGATGTTTATAATATTCGTTTTTCTATCCATTTCGCAACGCCGTCATTATCATTTGTGTCACATATATAATTGGCAACAGACTTAACTTCTCTAACGGCGTTTTCTACTGCAACACCTGTGCCGCATTTTGCTATCATTTCCAAATCGTTTATATCATCACCGAAAGAAATAAAGTCATCGGTGCCAACATTGTAATATTCGGCGATAGACGCGATTGCATTCCATTTAACTGCATTTCGGTTAGCAAACCTGTATAAGTCCTCGCCAGTATAACGTAATAAATCGCACATAGGATAATTGACGGCAATACGCTCCACGATATTCGGATTTTTGGCAATCAATGATATTTTTAAATAACTTAAGTCGTCATTGTTTGAAAAGTCATAGTGTTGATAATGTGATGAGTCCGTCATTTCGATTAATCCTCGTTCGTTTGTGTATGCAATAGATTCATTGATTGCAAGCACACTTGAAATGTCCGATTCTTGCAAACACTCATATATTAAACGATTTGAAATATCAGCCGGAATATCAAACCTTTGTATAACTTTATCTTCGACTAATACTAAAGCACCCCCATACCCGACAAAAATATCAGGTGGAAATTGTTCAATAAATCTTGAAGAGGATTGTGTTGACCTTGCAGTAGCAAACACAATCTTAATGCCTTTTTGCCGACACTTTTTTAGCACATCAATGGTGTATTCGGAAATATATTTTTCACTCCGAAGAAGCGTTTGGTCTAAATCCGTAATAATCATTTTTGCCATAAATGCAACACCCCGAAATATATGTTTTCCGCACGTACCACACTCTGTGGTACATAAGTGCGCCCTTTTAGTTTGACTATTCAGCCAGTAATATCATTATATCACAACTTTAACGTTTTTTGATGAGATTACCCAAACGGCGTTATTTACACCATCCACAGCATACATCCTAATTATTTATTGCTTCATCATCCCACACCTGTACTTCGATATAGCTTGGCTCTAACCGATACATGTTCTCATTCCGCGCGGGCGGCATACCACGCTTCGCTATGACATCAAAAATCTCATCATACAAGAACAAATCATATTCGGGAGCCTCATCAAAAATTAGCCTAAATGCGGGGTATGAATCGCCGTAAGTGAATGAAAAATTGCCGCTATGGCTAACCAATGCATAAAAACCCCTAGCCATTTTTTCTGCGAAAAAGCCCAGAAATCGGGTTTTTCTTCTTGTGGTCATATAGGTCGGCTTCGCTTATTTCTTCGCTTTTCTTTCGGGCCTTTTTTGGGCTTCGCATATGTTCCACTCTATGGATTATATCTTCAAAAAACTCAATAAAATCGCGTGGCACTTTCTCCTGCATTTGCCTTACGGTCTTTATGTTTTGGGTTTTTAGCGCAAGGACAAAGTCATGCTCTATTTCTTCGTCTCCGCTTTTTGCAGCAAAAGCACACAACTCCACCCATTTAGACATCGGGGTTTTTGGCAAATTTTTGCACACCAAATGGGCATATTCGTAAAAATATCCCGCTTTTTGGCCAGCCGCAAGAATTTCCAAAATTTTTCGATGAGGCTCTTTGTCATTGTTAAAATCAACGCCGTATATACCTTCTATCACTTTTGAAATATATTTCGGCGTTGTTACCGAAGGAAAACCATAAGAATGCGCCCAGTCAAGTTCTTCCGCCAAAGACTTAGGCGAATCTTCACTTTCAGTGGCATAAAGCGCAAGTATATGGGCACAGCTTGTTAAGTCAAGGCTTGTGCCCGCAACGGCAGCAGAAACAATTTTTGCAATATCATGTGAATTACCATCAAGTAAATCATCAGCCAAAGCCTCATCTACATCCTGATAAATGTCAATTGCCCCAGACTTTTTGCCATATGGTTTAATGGCAATCAAAAATGGCTGATAATCCTTTTTGTTTTTGTGGTTTAACGCGCCAAAACGTCTGCGCAAAGCCAGAATGATAAGGCCATCCAGACCGTGATTTGTTAGGCTTTTGCAAAAATCCACCATATTGTCGTCGCTATCTTCAATGTCATATAAATCAATCAGGCATTCTACTGTAAAATGGGCTGTGGCATCATCCGCGGCGGACAACATAATCTTTTTGCCATCCGGCCCCGCTTCCCCAAGCAGGTCAAGTATTTTCGCCACGTCTTTTTGGCTGCGCTTGTTTTTGCAGTTATGTATCACAATTCTCACAAACAACCCAAGGGCATCGTTGTTTTTTGTTTTAAGCACATCACAAGCATCTAAAAACATAATCAGCAAGCCTATGCCATTTTCCGGCGGCTGCCCAAATAAATTCCCATGGGCACTTTTTAGCGCACCATAATCATTAACAATTTTTGCCACATGTTTTGCAATTTTGTCGTCTGTTTTGACGCTCTTCCACATTTCGATGGCCCCGGCGGCATTGTAATCCACAAACAGCGTCTGCTTAAATACCTTGCACACTGTATCTACCAGGCGCCCTTCACCATCGGCTATATTTGCCGTTTTAGACTGAGATATCAGCCACCCGGCAATTTGCAGTGCGCCCACAGGGTCACTTTGTAAGTAGCGAACAAGCGAACCTTCCGCTCCACGCCAAATATCAGCAAACACACTAGTCCCCTTTGGTTTAAGACCGGACAAAAACTTTAACAAGGCATAAAAATCCGAAGCCTTGACTTCCCTTGCCCCAAAATTATCCACCAAGCCCTCGTAAAATTCTAAAAGCTTCAAAATATCATTGCTTGGCTTGTCCGGCATGGCAAATTCACCAGCAAATTCTCTGCAAAAATCATAATGCCTTTCATTAAATTGCGTTATCAAGTTATAATATGGATGTGTCGTGCCGGCATCATATTCCATCGCCTTGGCCCGGCCGTCCAGTAGCACATACGGGGCATTTGCCATCACCCTAACCGGCTGTGCATGTTTGTCTTGTTCGTCTATACCCACAATCATGGCGTGATAACGCTCCAATTGGCTTGGGTCTTGAAAGTTCACCCTAGTTTGATACTTTCCATCACTGTTAACTGTATATCTGTTGGCTGTTTCAAACTTTTCCATGCGCGTTGCAAAGGGTATAGCCGCCGCCATTTTAGGCGTAAAGGCACATTGTATGGCTCCAATCCATTTTTCTATATTTTCCGTAGATTCGTCTTTTATCACAAGATATTTGCGCTCTTTATGGTTGTCATGCCCAAACTGCTCTATCAAAAACGCCACGGCTTTTTTAAGAGCCTGGCTTCGTCCGTCCGCAATAAAGCGACCCAACTCTTCAAAGCTGTATTTGCCGACTTTTGGGGATATTTCTCTTGGTTTAAGCTCCGCGGGCGGGGTTACATAGTAATACTCATAGTTCGTCAGTTTCGCAACGCCGGGATACGGACACGGTCTGCCTTTGCCATGGTCATGGGCACAATTAGGGCCGTTGCCGCACACTCTGACAGGCCCAAGTTTTTGCTGGGCGGTCCAGGCATGTTCGTCTCCAAACAGCTCATAGGGATAAAAACCCACATCCCCAAAGTCACCAACCAGCATTTGGTTAATAAAATTACCTGGGCGGTTGCTAAAATTTTGCCCTGCATAGCATTTGTCCCAAGGAATCGGATGAAAATTAAGCATAAAGCCAAGTAACCCCTTACCATGGGGAACATGATAAACATAGGCATCCGGCATATAATTTGGGTCTGCATAGGACTGGGCACTGCGGGCGGCTTTCGCAATATATGGCAAATCCGCCGCGCCCTGCCTAAGCTCCGGAGAAAAAGCATATTCTTTATACCCTTCGCTGGATACCGGCCTGCCCTGCTCTATGTCCGCGCCTTCTTTACAGCGCGTGTGTATAAGCTCATAAAATTTCATACCCCAAACCCTCCTTTATTCTATATATCCCATGTCCTTAAACAGCCACAATATCGGGTCCAGCACCCTGTGGGGGTTAATTCTCGGCAGCTTGTATGCCTCTATGGGCGGCTCGCCATAAGAGCTAACCCCAAAAAGCTTATATCTGTTATAATTGTGTTCAAGCGAGCTGATAATCCCATTTTCGCCGATGGTCTCCAGCCATCCTTTTATAGAATTATGCACATCGTCAATTTCGTCGGTGTCTATTCTGTCATTAACAATAGAAAGCTTAGGCCGCCTTATTGTTGCGTTTTGACTAAACTGTGGGTACGAATTTAAAATTGTATCAAACTTTGTAAGCACAACAGCAACAGGAATATCCAGCTTTTTCCCCTGGTTAAGGCTGTTAAGCTCACGCATTTTGTTTGTAATTTGGTTTACAATAATATTAGCTTCCCACGTTTCCCCTTCGCCGCCGCCCAATGATTTTTTCCTATCTTCTTCATCCACAACGTTGCCGTTCCTTACGCTTTCAAGGGTCAAAGGATCCACCACCAGCAAAAACGCCTTTGCCTTGCTGATGTACCGGGCAATTCTACTATCATTGTTCATGGTTGTTATTGCCTCGCCCGCTCCGTCAAAAATAGTAAAATTATATGCATTAACAGCACCTGACGAGCCCGAAGATTTGTTTGTGTTATATCTAATTTCCCAAATTTGCGGCATTGGATCATCGAAGTTTGCAGCGGCTGGCGGCTGGCGGTTTTCGTAAATAAGCCTTCTGTTGTTGGCTTGGTGCATCATGGTTTCGGTGTTCTGAAAAGACAGCGCAATCATAGAATTTTCTATTTTGTTTAGCTCGTGAAGCATAACGGTTATGTAATTTGTTTTTCCGGAAGACGCAACACCCACAATACATATCGGCAGATTGTAATTTTGCAATACCGAAAGAGGCAGGTCTACATTACACAGCGGGCATCTCCTTAATGTGGCGTATCCGGTTGGGTGTCCGGGGTTGGCACATTTAATAAGCTTGTTATTTCTTCTGGCCAACATACCCGGTTTGGTCTCGTGCCCACAATCCGGGCAAACATACTTAACCAGTTTGCTGTCATATTCGTCTATACAAAACGGACACATAAAACTTGGCATTTTCTCCACTCCTTATCTACTAGACCTGTTCCAAAACTTCTTTTTTCTCCGATAACCTGCGAACCAATTCTTTAGAGCGGCAAGGCGGCAGAGGTTTTTTGAGTGGGTTCCTCAAAAAACCTTGAGAGCCGTAAGCGACAAAAAAGAATTGTGGGAGCAGGTTTTGGAACAGGTCTTATAAAGGTTTCGGCACAAATGTAACTTTCCTTTGCGCATCACCTGCTAATTCCGCAAACAAATACAACTTCTTTTCTTTGTCATAACGTCCACCAATATTAAACCCCCGTTTTATAACGGCTTCCGGCTCTTCCAGCGACTCCTGGGGAATATCACACAATATCTGACCATTAGGGTCTTTGTAAGAAAGCAGGCGGGCAGATTTATCACAGGCGCAAAGAACCAACCTGGGACAGGACAAAATAGGCATATTGGCCCGTATCTCCACTTCCAGGCGCGGCGGCTCCAGCCATTTTTTCTTTACCCCCCAATAAACCTCGGCATGCAGCGGGCGGCCAATATGGGCACAGGCCCGCGCCAATACTCTGCCGCCCCGCCCGTCTTCATAGACCGTAAACACCGTTATATAAAAACTCCCCTCCCCCTGCAATGTCATGTCATAAGGGAGTATGCCGTTTCTTTCGTAATTTGCCAGGGTACACTGGCGTATACCCGTATAAACATTCTTATCCCCGTCCAGCTCATGGGCCTCTGCCCATTTATTGTCAGTATGTACCACATAATAAAAACCAGTAACACCCATCGGTGGCAACCCCGCTAGAGATATAGGAATACTTACACCATACCCGCCGCTAATGCTTCTTTCGGCAATTTGGTTCACCGTTGCCGCCTTATCAATTTCCATGGGCAAACATGTATCAATGCGCTCTTTATTTATGCTGGCTGTGTTATTTGCGCAAGAACGAACCTCCGCACTTACCACATGATAGTCGTTTGGCGGCAATTCTATATCCAAATGCCCATCTTCTGTCTTGGCACTTCCCACAGCAACGCCATTTACCAATACATAAACATCATATCCCGGCGCAGGTATTTTCCAAGAAATACGGTACAAATACCCATCAATGCGCTCATGACTTATTGCAAAAGGCAGTATTGTATGCTCGTGATAATAGCTGTGGCTTATACCAAGGCTCTCTTGAAAACCCGGATGCTTTGCCTTTAGCATAAACACATATGTCCGCCCAAAAACCAGCCCGCCGTAGCGTTTACTGCTGTCATCAACCCTCTCCGGGCTCCCAAAACCACCCGACTCCTCCGCAAAATAAATATCAACACTTTGACAGCCCCGGGGGTTTACCCACGACAGTATTATGTCGGTGTCGCTAAGCTTTTGTATGCTAATATCCGTAACTTCTTCAAAGTTTTTGTCCTCGCCCATACACAATCCCCCTCATACTACAAACGACGCCTAAATCCAAACAACCCTGCCGCCCTATTGTTGGACTTCAAACGTTTCCGCCCGTCCAAAATAATATTATAATCAACAAAATTTTTATCCGCCAGCAATTCCTCAATATTACAGACCTGCTCGCGACTAATTACTATATGTATTCCTCTTACAGAGGACGGTTTTTCCTCTTCAGAAAATATCCTTACAAACCTAAAGCACCTTTCCACATAGAGCTCGCCCTCAAGCGGTATCTTTACTTCCTTACCAAATACATTCATTTTATACAGATAGTTTTTTCCGTCCACGCGTATAAAGTGGCACATCTCTCTCTGTTTAAAAGGCGATGTCCTGTTCATAAAAAAGGCCGCTATGCATATATCTACCTTGCCAAACCCTTTCAAAACACCCCTGGGTATTCGTTTTGACACCAGGGGTATAATTCTGCCGCCGCGAAAAGCAGCGTTTAAAAACGGGAACAAGTATATCCTGCGGTAATATTTAACCATCCGCCGTGCCCAGCTAAAGGCTATCAAGGCCACCACAAGAAGCATAAGCCCGATAACAAACGCCACAGTCGGATTTACAAATGTCAAAATGGTATATCCGCTAACAATCGTATACTTTGCGGTGGTAAAAAGCACGGACGCACCCGGAATCAGAAAAGTGAAAACACCCAGTGCCGCTACCAGGGTCTTGACTACATAATACATTCCATACACAACTACCGAAGCAATAACAGCCAAAACCCCTGATGCAGCAGAGGAAAGCACACCGCCCGAAGCAGGCTCGGCTGCATACACTGTAACCGTGGTAATTACAAGGTAAGGGCCTATGATAACACATAGGGTGGCCGTCAAATCTTCCAGTTTACCTAATGTGGCGTCGCAAAGTATCTTTGTGGTGCCCGCAAAATTTAAAAGGCCTTTCAATGATGTAATAACCAACAAAACAACAAATACACCAAAACTGGCCAGGGGTAGCTCTGTTATAAAGCCGGAAAACGGGATGGCATCGCTATTTACAAGGCCCGAATTTAAAAAACTGCCCACACCGGAGATAACTGTAAGTGCGATAAAGGGCGAACAGCTCATGCCTATTATCAAGGAAAAAACAACCGGAAGAATCTGCGCCGCCATCACACCCGTAATACCCACATCTGTTTGTGAAGTGCCAAAAACCAAGCCGCCTGACAAAATGAGAGCAACGCACATAAAAAACATATTATTCTTCATGCCATACCTCTATTCTCCGTATCTTTTTGTGTTTAACATACATCCACAGGCCAATGCCCGCTATCAACAGAAAAACGCTTATCCAATGTGACGTTGACACTCCCAAATAAAAACCGCGCGCACCATCCCCACGGAAAAATTCCAAAACAAAACGCGCCACAGAATATGCAACAAGATAAAACGCGGTTATTTCGCCTGTCACGCGCTTTCTGCATCTGTATAGCACGATTATACCACACAAAATAAGCATATTCGCGGCCGCCTCAATTAGCGGCGTGGCCAAAATAGGTGTGCCGCTCGGTGCTCCAAGGGATTCCGGCGGATATACCACCGCAAACACATGCCCATCGGAAGCATGAATCCCATAGCAACATCCTGCCAAAAAGCAACCCACTCTGCCAATGGAATGGGCAACAAGAATAATAGGCGCAAACAGATCCGTATAGGGCAAAGCCGGTATTTTATATCTTTTTGCATACCAGCACATGGCGGCAACACCACCCAGTAGCCCACCATAAAAAACTGTGCCGCTAAGGGAGACAAACATAACCTCCAGCGTCTCAAGCATGGACATATCTTCACGAAGGGCCGCCCATTGGCTAAGGGCACGGGGCAGGTTTAGCATCATATGCAAAACCCATGCCCCAAGCAACCCACCGCCAACCGCAAGCAGAAAAAAGTGAATGGCATCTACCCGGTTGACATGTCTATTCTTTCTCATTAACACCAGTAACAACCCATACGAAACAGCACCGGCAATTACTATCATAGCACCAAAGGCAGGAATAGCCAAACCAAACAAATGAAAAAACGGATGCATGTTATAGACCTACAATACAAGCCACGCAGGCCACGCAAATAGTAAGGAACAATACGTTTAGTGTAAGGGAAACAACATTGATAATAAGTGCGGCGGTGGGAACCCCCATGGGGTGTCTGTTTAAAAGATTGTCTTTTCTGTTTGCAACTGACAGCAGTATACCCACAATGGCTATAATTATCAAAACCGGAGACAAAAAGAAAGAAATAAATTTAAGCCACATAAACAAAAGGGTGGCAATGCCTAAAACCATCGCAACAATGGCCCTGGTGTTGCTCGGGGGCCGCGGCGGAAGCCCGCGTGAGCCGATATCTCTATTTCTCATACAAATCCTCCTATATCTTAGTCTATTCCAAACAGCCTAACCGTCGCACTTCTCCTTAATTCTTCAGTGGCAGCAACGCTTTGGTCAGGGTTATATCGCGTAATAATCGGAATATACACACCCATATCACGCATTACCCGCCCAACAGCTTCGGCCCTGTTATGGCACAAAATCAGGTCGTTTCCGGACGGAAACCTGCGCCCCGGGCTTGCGTTATAATGCCCTTCAATAAGTATAAATTCCACGGGGCGGCCAACGATGTGGTCGTTTACCAGATCGCGTATGCGCCTTTCCTGGTTGTCAATAAATATCGCCTCGGTATTTCCACGTGGTCTCGCCTGGAACAATATACTTTCCTCACGCAAAAGCACATATGGCGGCATGGGCTCGCGCATCAGCGTCACCGTAACTTCATCACTTTCTGTATAGGCATATTGTACGCCCGCCGCATCAGGATTGTTGTTTGTCACCCTAAGGAAAAACCTAAAATCCATCACATAAACACCGTCTTCAAGACTGGCAGGCTCATTACCAAACACATTTAAGGTGTTGCTTGTTTCGCCTGGCAATGGTTCGCCTGTGTCGGCGCAATACCACTGGAAGGATAGCTGCCCGCCATCCGGGCTCATTGCCACGGCAGACAATTCCACAACAAATTCGCCTTCAAAGGCAAGCTTAAAGTCCGTTATGTATGTAATTGTAGGTTCGCCTGCATTATCCGGCCGCGGAATTAAACGTGGGTAAAATATATGGTTTGCCATATCTCGCGAAAATGTCTCCCCGGTGGCCCCAAAGGCTCTTTTAAACACCAGCGTAAGCGGGTCGTTATCCCATGACAAAAGATCGTAATTATCCACATGAAGTGCCTCCGGAAGGTCCAGCATCAGCGCGTCAACACTCCTTATAACTCCGGCAACAAAAGGCCCCGAAAGATGTGCCTGCCTAACCAGCCCTTCCCGCAAGAAAAGACCATAAAACCCGCCGCCGCCATCACCGGAAAGCAAGCTAACCAGACGCAAGTGCCCCCCGGCATTATATATTTGGGCAAAATCCGAAAGAGAAACGATTATGGCGTTAATCATTTCCGGATCATCCGATGAAAGCCCAAGGCGACGAGCTAACTCTTCACTATCCCCAATAGGGCGGTTTGTTATTGAAAAATCGCTTCCTTCAGGAAGATGCTCCTGCGCCCGTGTCGCTACATCCATAAAGTATTCCGAAGGCTCCCTATTAAAAGCAAGCCTAATGCCAAAATCCGGGGTAATAGGCTCATCCACCACTGTCGCATCAGGTGGCTCGGGCCGCTGCTCTTGCCCGTTTTCGTTCTCATAATAGGGCGTATTTTCAGGCACTTGTTCGTTATCGTCACCATTGCATCCTACCAAGCCAAAAATCAGCAACAGCAACAAAATTATTAATTTCTTCATGTTAATTCACCCATTTCCAGGACTTCCGCTACTTTGCCGTCTTGCAACCTTACCTTTGCAGGAGATATCAGCTTTGGATACTCCTCATTCCACTGGACGGTAAAGAATCTATGCCACCCATCGGATTGAAATTTGGCTATGGAACCTCTGGTAAGCCTGTTAAACGCCGGATATATCAAGGCATTGCCATCCTTGGCATCTATCAGTATCATTGGCGCACCATACAGGTCATCTCCATACCTGTATTCGTTTAGGTTATAATTACCCAGCCTTATAGATGCCGCGGTATCCTCCAGCCCAAAATCCGCCGCAGAAAAATCCGCTTTAAACTGCATTTGCTTATGAGCCCTGTCCGATGCACCCTTGTATGCCATCGTAACCGTTGCGTCATCAAGGGCAGGATTTGGCGCAACCGGTGCAACATTCGGCACGACAGGCTTCTCAACCGCCTTAGGCTCGGGTTTTGTTGAAGAGGCGGCCTTTTGCGCCCCTTCAACAAACCCTGCAATATTTTCCCGGATACCTTTCAGCTCCAGCAAAATATTGTCATTATTGTTACCCACCTTACCGGCCAAAGCACTCAAACCACTTTGTACTTTGGACATATCATCATTATGTACCTGCTGAATCCTAACAAGAAGCCCATCAAGTGCCCCTAAGACAGGTTTTTGACTTTCTGCCAGCTCTTTCAGCGATGCCAGCTCTTTTTCACATTGCTCCATTTTGCCCAACAGAGCTTTTGCGTCCTTCTGTCGCAACAAAATCCCAACAAACGCAATTGCCAACAACACCGCAAAGGCAGCGGCAATTAATATAACTCCCAATGTAGTTATATACATGCTGCCGGAAACCAAAGCAACAGCATCGCTTGTATAGCCATTTAAGGCCGCGTTAAGTACCATATTATCTGTCCCCCAATCTGTTCATGGCAAACATCAACACTATATATTCGTTTGCGCTCTTAATTGGGAAGGAGACATTGGGGTCGTTATTCGTCGCCGTGTCATAGAAGTCATTAACCATAGCAAGAGCTTTGGCGTTTTTGGCATCGTCTAATGGTAAATCGCAATAAACAGGGGCTTCAAAAAGCGCACCATAGTCGCTTCTTGATATGGTAGCAAAAGCTTTTATAAAGCGGAAAATCTCTTCTTTAAGACTATCTTCGTTATAATCTGGGTTCACCACTTTTAGCGCAGCTTCTTCAATGTCGCCCCTGGCATCCGAATCAAAGTCCGGCACAGGCAGCCCACTTCCTGTAAACGCATCCCATAAGGCCGATTTTAAATCACCAATGTCTTCGTTTTTCATGTGCTTAAAAATGCCGTCTAAATCCGGAATCAAAAGACTGCCCTGTTGTGGCTTGTCAGTACCAACATTCGGGTTAACCTCCAAAAGACCTTCGGATGTTTCGTGCTTACGTTTGGCTGCCTTACTTTGAGAGAAGCTGATTGACGATGCGTCATTTACATCCGCGCCAAGACCCATCAAATAAAACTTGGAAAGGTATTCGGCACTATTTTTGGCATCACCATCAACCTGCAACCAGTCAAAAGTCCTAGACCCATTGCCGGACATAAGAACCGCTTTAATGCCTCCGCTGTAAACATCCTTCGCCTCAAGTTTCTTCATAAGCGAACCAATAAAGAAGAACAAGGCCGCAGACATTAACTTTGCCTTGGACTGAAACTTATTTTCATCCTGTTTCAACCTTGCAATATGCGTGCCTATGGTGTCGTTTTTGTTACACAGCTTTACAGCCTGGTCAAGAGATGTTACAAGTCTCTCAAAATCAAAGCTATAGTCATGCATTGGTTGGTTTGTAAAATGGTTGCCTTCATATTCGTTCAGCAGTCTATTTACAAGTGAAATTATCGCGCCCTCGTCACCGGCAACATTTGCATCTCCAAAAAGCTTTTTGTATTCATTGCTTTTTTTGGTCTCCGCATCAGCCATAGACATTAAATCTTTGCGCAACTCCAGCAGAGGTGTTATAAATGGACTTAGCTTTATCTCGCCTTTTTGTAAATAATATGCCCGCTGAATAAATCTTGCGGCATATTTTGCAGACATCTCCGCTTTAATGCTGGATGGGTCTGTATGTGTGCCACCCTTAACCACCGCAATATCTGTTGTTCCCCCGCCAACGTCCACAACAATATAACCATTATTGGAATTTGGCCTGCTTTCATAACAAGCATTCGGTGCCTGTGCAGCACAATAGCTCTCGGAGAAGAACTTTACATTATCATCAAGAGAAAGATCATTACCTACATAGAAATTCAAATCCTTCCCGGATGTTTCCATTGCCTTCTTCCAAAGCTTTTCGTACATATCGCGCACATCTCTGTCAAGTGCTATCGGATAAGATACATGAACCGAGATATCCCTAGAGCTTCCTTCGGCAACTTTAACACATGCGGCCATTATCAACTGCTTAAATAGAACAGCCATTTCGTTTTCATTCGAGCCAGACATTTTAAATTCTTTTACAAGGCGCTTAGATTCCAATATGGTTTGTCCGCCGCTATTTGCGTTTGGCAGCAGTTGGTCTACGGTAAATACATATAAATTGCCGTTCATAAGCGGCTCTGCCAAAGCATCCGACTGTATACGCATACAGGTTGTGGGGAAGAAGAAGTCACCAAATTCCGTACTTCCCTCTTTTGGCGGTACCTGGAAGAACGCCGGGAGAGCATGCGAAGACGGAATGTTTCCGTTTGTAAGGAGTTTTCCGTACACATCACTTAGTTTTAACGGATATATTTTACCGTCCTCTTTAATAGAAACAATTGTGTTGGATGTGCCAAAGTCTATTCCTATCACCGCTCTGCCGCTTCTTCCGTCGTTTACAATATAGTCGTTGGGGGTGGTAAACAGTATTCCCTGCACTCCTTCATGCTCAAAGCGTATAAACTTAGGGAAGTTTTTCAACTTAAAGGCCGTCATGGTATAAGAATCGCCCTTTAGTATATCAACATTGCTGGCTTTTACCTCATGTGTTGGAACTTGCGAAGGTATAGATATCTTAGCTTTGCCTTCTCCGGATACAATATGGGTAAATTTATAGCCTTTTAGGCCATGAATTTCATTGGCAGGCCACACGGCAGCTGTTCCGAACACATCATTATGCGCTTTTCTAACAACCATCGCATCTGTATATCGCTTTTTAATTTCAAAGTCCGGCAAACTGCCTTTGCCTACAAACGCAACCTCATATGAATCGCTTTCAGTGTCGCATATTGTTTTGACAGACGAAAGAGAAAAACCCTCTAGGTTGCCAAAATCGTTGGACACAACAGCGGTTGCTTTGCCGTTTGCGTCATACATTTTGCTGTGCAAAATAGATAAAAACGCATCAGTAAAAGGTAGCAAAAATTGCTCTGTTTCCAGGGGTGCTTCCTTGCCATTTGCTTGTATGATGTACACTTGGTTAACCAGACTGCTGCCGGCTTTGTTTTTCAGGTCAAATTCCGCAATTTTATCAACCGCCACCATCAGCTTGTTTTCGAATATATTATCCGTAATAAAATGGTCAAAAAACTTAACGGAGCTGTTTATATTGTCAAAACAACTGGTTGCTGCATTTGCACTTGCACCGGTTTCGGGCACCGCATCTTTTATGGTATAATATCCGCCCGTGCCAATGCCAAGGAACAAAGAGTTTTTAAGGGTGTCTATGGTCTTTTCTTTGCCCAATATATGCTTTATTCTCTCGTCTATCAGCTTGGTCAGCGTGTCGTAGTCTTTAATGCGGGCATCCATCAGGGTGCCTTCGTTTTTAATTCTTTCGTTTAATCTATGAAGCCAACAGGCAACCAGTATTTTCTCATGCTCAAAAAGACCCAGGTTTTCGATAAATCCGGCAACCCTTCTTTCTTCGCCTTCAATAAGCTCAATTAATGTAGCACAACTGCTGTACGCAATCGCGTTTCCATCGTATCTAAGTTCATATTTCACATAATTTGCCTCGTTTTTAATAAAGCAGCCTTCCAGCTCGCTTTTGGCCGGA
>Ga0123355_10006292_pt1 | contig 17556 bp, 18 predicted proteins | sample TergutEmb28metaG_3_FD_89872 | JGI IMG/M metagenome (GOLD analysis project Ga0123355, IMG submission 89872) | Embiratermes neotenicus P1 segment gut microbial communities from Petit-Saut dam, French Guiana - Emb289 P1 | ecosystem: Host-associated > Arthropoda: Insects > Digestive system > Gut ...
GACTGGTTGAGCATTCTGTTTCTCCCGTCTTTGCGGTGGTTACAAGACGTCTTGTAATACCGTAGCGATCACAAGGCTTCTTGTCAAAGGAAATCTTGTGATAGATGGGAGGGGGGAAGCCCTCGGCTGCATCCCCGCCGGCCTCGGCTAACCCGTCGGCTGGGACGCCTGGGCCAGAGTCCGGGCGCGTTCGATGTCGGGGACGTGGGTTTCGGCCCAGTCCCGGACGGCGCCGAGCGGGACCAGCAGCGACCGTCCGAGCGGTGTGAGCGCGTATTCGACGTGCGGTGGGTTCCCGCCCCTGCTGGTGCGCGAGATCAGCCCGTCGTACTCCATCGCGCGCAGCGTCTCCGTCAGAGCCTTCGAGGTGATGCCGCGGATGTGTGCCTTGAGCTCGCTGAACCGCTTTGGCGCCGGGTCCAGTGCGACGACCACGAACACGGTCCACCGCGCACCGATCCGGTGCAGCACTGCCCGACTGGGACAGGTCGGCGCCATCACGTCGTATGCCTTCTGAGCGTTCATGGTCTCGGTAGCGTTGTAGATACCGGTATCCAAACTATACCGTGCTGCCGACACCTCGAGAAAGGAGCCATCCCATGACAACAACCCTTCCCGATCTCACCGGTCAGCGCGTGCTCGTCGCCGGCGGTTCCCGCGCCATCGGACTGGCGGTTGCGCAGGCCGCGGCCGCGGCCGGCGCCACCGCGATCATCGGCGCCCGCGACGGCGACCGGGCCCGCCAGGCGGCGGCCACGATCCCCGGCGCCGAGTCGGTGCAGATCGACATCACCGACGAGCACAGCATCGCGGCGGCAATCGCCGCGGTTGGCTCGGTCGACCACGTCGTCGCCACCGCGGCCGCCCACCACAACGTCCCGGTCACCGAAATCGACCGGGATAAGACGGAGGCCGCGTTCGCGGCGAAGGTGATCGGGCCGCTGCTGCTGGTCAAGCACGTCGCTCCGATGCTGCCGCCGACCGGCTCGATCGCGCTGTTCTCCGGAGTGGCCGCCTGGAAGCCTTCCCCCGGCAAGGCCCTGATGGGGATCACAAACGGTGCCGTGTCGTTTGCAGCCACGCACCTCGCGCGGGAGCTCGCGCCGATCCGGGTGAACGCGATCTCGCCCGGAATCGTCGACTCCGGTGCCTGGGATCGCCTCGGCGAGGGCAAGGCCGAGTTCCTGAACGGGGCGGCGGCCGGCACGTTCGCCGGCCGGACCGGGGTCAATCGCGACATCGTCGACGCCGTCATGTGGCTGCTCGGAGCCGGGTTCGTCAGCGGCGAGACGATCCACGTCGACGGCGGCGCGCGGTTCGCATGAGCACGAACAGATTCAGTCGCGCGTTCCGGGCCGCCTACGGCCAACCCCCCGGCGAATTCCGCCGCATCCACCTCGCGTCGCTCAGTCGCTTGGGCTGACGAGTCCGCTCTGGTAGGCGATCACGACGAGCTGTGCTCGGTCGCGGGCGTGCAGCTTGAGCATCGCGCGGCTGACGTGCGTCTTGACGGTCAGCGGGCTGAGGTACAGCTGGGCCGCGATCTCGGCGTTGGAGAGGCCCTGGGCGACGAGTCCCATGATCTCGCGTTCGCGGTCGGTGAGTTCGGACAGCGCCGGATCCGGCCGCGACGGCGGGGGTCGGCGAGCTGCGATGTCGGCGATCAGCCGTCGGGTGATCTTCGGGGACAGGAGGGCGTCTCCGCCGGCGACGACACGGATCGCGTGCAGCAGCTCGGCCGGCTCGGTGTCCTTGACCAGGAAGCCGCTGGCGCCGGCCTGGAGCGCCTCGTAGACGTACTCGACACTCTCGAACGTCGTCAGGATCAGCACCTTGACGCCGGCGAGGCGCTCGTCGGCGTCGATCCGGCGAGTGGCCTCGAGGCCGTCGACGCCGGGCATGCGGATGTCCATCAGCACCACGTCGGCCCGGTGCCGGCGGGCGAGCTCCACTGCCTGCTCGCCGTCCTCGGCCTCGCCGATCACCTCGATGCCGTCGGCGGAGTCGAGCAGCACGCGAAAGCCGGCGCGGATCAGCGCCTGGTCGTCGGCTAGCAGGACCCTGATCACGGTGCGCTCAGCGGCAGCCGTGCAAACACGCGAAAGCCCCCGCCCGGCCGAGGGCCGGCCTCGAGCGTGCCGCGGGCGGCCGCCGCCCGTTCGCGCATCCCGGCGATCCCGTGTCCAGCTACGTGGGAGCCGCGGTCGCCGCTCAGGCCGCGGCCGTCGTCGGTGATCTCCAGTCGCAGCTCCGGGTGCGCGTAGGACAGCGTCACCGTGGCGGCGCTCGCCCCGGCGTGCCGGAGCGCGTTGGTCAGCGATTCCTGCACGATCCGGTAGGCCGCGATCTCCACCGTCGGCGACACCGGGCGCGGGTCGCCCTGCACGGTGAGCGTCGTCGGCAGCCCGGCACGCTCGGTCCCCTCGATCAGCCCGCCGAGCTGGGCCAGCCGTGGCGCCGGCGCGGTGTCCTCGTGCTCGTCGGCCTGGCGGAGCACGTTGAGGATCGCTCGCAGCTCGCGCAGCCCCTCTTTGCTGGCCTGCTTGATCGCCTCGAGCGCCTGCGCCGCCTGCTCGGGCTGTGACTCGATCACGTGCCCGGCGACCCCCGCCTGCACGTTGATCGTGGCCATCGTGTGGGCGACGACGTCGTGCAGCTCGCGGGCGATCCGCAGGCGCTCGGCGTCTACCGCGCGGCGGGCCTGGTCCTCGCTCTCGCGGCGCGCGTAGGCATGGCGGCTGGCGACCCACAGTCCCAGCAGCAGCGCCGCGGCGACCAGGCCGGGAATCACGTAGAACCCTCCGCCGGTCGCCCCGAGCGGGTTGAACCCGGCGCTGGCGGCCATCAGCGCCCCCATTGTCAGCACCGACAGCGCGATCGCCCAGCCGACGGGGCAGGCCACCGACACGGCGTAGAGCGCCGCGATCGGGTTGAGGATTGCCGCGCCGTTGACGTAGCCGAGGCAGGTGTAGGCGACGACCGCCGCCAGCGACACCGCCAGCACCGCCACCGGCGCCCGCCGGCGCCAGATCAGGACGAGCGCACTGGCGAGCACGAGCAGCACGGCCGCCGCCCCGAGGTGGGGGATGTGCTGACCGGGCGCCGGCTTGTCGAACTGCTGGTTGGGATGACCCTCGCCCAGCGACCCGAGCACGGTGACGACCGCCATGACGACCGCGAAGCCGATGTCGAAGGCGAGCGGCGAGCGCCGCGCACGCGCGAGCGCGGCGGCGAGCGCGGGCCGGCGGATCCGATCGCGCGCGGGCAGAGCGTTCACAGGCGCGAATGTAAACCCCGCGCGAGCGGTTGTCGTCGTCCGTCCGCAGGCCCCGGCCTGCTCCAGATGGAGTACGGCCGCTCGCCCGCGTGCGCGAACCGTGGTAGCGCCACTGCCTCCCTGGAGCCGACGACAGAACGGCTCGCCGAAGGGATGCTTGCCGCCAGCAAATCCGGCTCGCTCACGAGGAGTTCCACCATGTCGAAGCTCACCCGTTTCGTTCTCTCGCACAAGTTGCTGGTCGTCGCGTTCTGGTTGGTCCTGGCGATCGCCGGCGCGATGACCGCGGGCGCCACGACCAAGCGGCTGACCACGAGCTTTGCGATGCCGGGCGCGGCGTTTCGCTCCGACGCTCGGATCCAGGCGCTCTACCGCCACAACGGCGCCCAGGATCCGACGGTGCCGGTGATCACGCTGCCGGCCGGCACCACGATCCACACCCCGGGGGTCGTGGCTCGTCTCGGCCGCGCGTTCGCCGCCGCCGGGCGGGTGGAGCCGACGGCGCGGGTGGTCGACTACGCCACCACAGGAGATCGGGCGTTCGCGACCGCCGACGGGCGCGCCACCTACGCGCTGGTGTTCACCCCGCAGAGCAACCCGATGTCGCCCGGGAACCTGACCGCGCGGATCCAGCGCGCCGTCAGCGCCGCCGTGCCCGGTTCCTGGCATGTGCGCGTCACCGGGATCCAGGCGCTGGCGACGGGCAGGGCCGCCGGCAAGGGCGCCGGGGTGATGGCGGAGGCGATGCTGGGCGGGCTCGGGGCGCTGGTCGTGCTCGCGTTCGTGTTCGCGAGCCTCCTCGCGTTCCTGCCGCTGGTGATCGCCGGGATCTCGATCCTCACCACCTTCCTCGCGCTCGGCGGGCTCACGCAGCTGATGGCGGTCAGCCAGGTCGTCGAGTTTCTGATCGCGCTGATCGGGCTGGGGGTCGCGATCGACTACTCGCTGCTGGTCGTCAGCCGCTGGCGCGAGGAGCGCGCTCACGGCAAGGCCAACGAGGATGCGGTACAGGCCGCGATGACCTCCGCCGGGCGCGCGGTCCTGTTCTCGGGGCTGACCGTCGGCATCGGCCTGCTGGCGCTGGTCGCGCTCCCCGTCCCGTTCCTGCGCAGCGCCGGCATCGGCGGCGTGCTGATCCCGCTGATCTCGGTCGCGGTCGCGTTGACGCTGCTGCCGGTCGTGCTCGCGACCGTCGGCCCGCGGCTGGACTGGCCACGGCTGCGGACCGACAACACCGCCTCCCGAGGGTGGACCGCGTGGGGCCGCTTCACCGTACGCCACCGCGGGCTGGCCGCGCTCGCCGGCACGGCCACGCTGGCGGCGCTGATCATCCCGGCGTTCTCGCTGCACCTGGGAGAGCCGAGCACCGCGGCGCTCGCGCAAACCGGCCCCGCCCACAGCGCCCTGACGACGCTCGAGGCCGGCGGCGTCCCCGCCGGCACGCTGACGCCGGTCGACGTTCTCACCCGCGCGGACGCGGCCGCGGCGGTCGTCAAGCAACTCGCCCACGTGCCGGGCGTCCACGCCGCGATCGGCGCGGCGGGCGGCCAGTTCCGCCGCGGTGGGACCGCGCTGGTGACCGTGCTGCCGCGAGCGGAGACCGACATCGCCACCGGGCAGGACACGGTTCGCGCGATCCGGGCGTCGCTCGCGCGTGACCCGGCCGTGCTCGGCATCGCCGGCTCCGGGGCATCCATGATCGACTTCGCTAACGACGTATACGGCAGCTTCCCGCTGATGCTGGGGCTGATCGCGCTGGCGACGTTTGTGCTGCTCGCCCGGGCGTTTCGTTCGCTGCTGCTGCCGCTCAAGGCGGTCGTGCTCAACCTTGCCTCGCTGGGCGCGGCCTACGGTGTGATGGAGTGGGTCTGGCAGAGCGGTCACGCCAGCCAGGCCGTGTGGGGGATCCCCGCCACCGGCGCGATCACGATGTGGGTGCCGGTGATGGTGTTCGCGTTCCTGTTCGGTCTGTCGATGGACTACGAGGTGTTCATCCTCGCGCGGATGCGCGAGAGCTTCGACCGGACCGGTGAAACGGGCAGCGCCGTGATCGAAGGCATCGGACGAACCGGACGGCTGGTGACGAGCGCCGCACTGATCCTGGTGCTGTCGTTCCTGGCGATGTCGACCGGGCCCGAGACCGACATCAAGGTCCTCGCCACCGGTCTCGGCGCCGGGATCCTGGTCGACGCGACCCTGATCCGCTGCCTCCTGGTACCCGCGCTGGTCAGCCTGTTCGGGTCCTACAACTGGTGGCTGCCGGCGCCGGCGGCCCGGATCCTGCGGGTCGCGCCGTCGCCACCTCGTGCCGGCAAGGAGAGCCCGCCCGTCCCGGCGTCGGCGACCCCCGCCGCAACCGTGCCAACGCCGGCGCCGGCGCGCCCATGACACAGGGAGGATCAGCGCTCGGCGGGTGGTCCGAACCACCTGTCGAGCGCATCCTCGAGTCCGGCCGCCGTGCCGGTCTCGACCCAGGCGACGTAGCCGTCCGGGCGAACGAGCACGGCGGTCGGAGCGCTGACCACCCCGAGCACGGGGAGCTCCCACTCCCCGCTGTAGCCCGCGTCGACCAGCAGCACTCGATCGGCCCACGGCGTGATGTCAAAGCCGCCGGGCTCGCCGAGGTTGAGCAGCACCGGCCTGGCGCCGTGAAGCAGCTCGAAGACTCGGAGCGGCCCGTCGGCGGTCTGCAGGTCCAGGTCGGGCATCCGGCGACCGAGCAGTGGATGTCCGTCCCCGAGGTCGTAGTGGATGTCGAGCCCCGAGACGATGCCGGCTAGCCGTTTGCGCGGCTCATCCATGCTCACCAGCTCGGACACCACTTCCACGAGAGCCTGCATCCGGTCGTCGACGCGCTGCAGCGTGGTTTGAGCCATCGTGTGCCGAAGCGCGCGGGCGGCGACCGGGTGGCGCTCGTCGTGATATGTGTCCAGCAGGCTCTCCGGGGAGTCCCCGTTGACGACCTGAGCCAGCTTCCACCCCAGATTCACTGCATCCTGGACGCCGAGGCTCAGGCCCTGTCCACCCGCCGGGTAGTGCACGTGAGCTGAGTCGCCGGCGAGCAGGACTCGTCCCGAGCGGTACGACGCCGCCTGACGCGTCGCATCGGTGAACCTGGAGATCCAGGTGGGACTGTGGACTCCGAAGTCGGTGCCATAGACAGCGATCAGCGCCTCGCTGAGATCGCCCATCGTCGGCTCGACGCCGGTCTCGAGCCGACGCTCCGTGACGATGACCCGCACCGTCTTTCCGTCCTCCATCGTGTGGAGGCCGTGGTGGCCGACCGCGTCGCGGCGAATCCCGGGCGGCGGCTCCTCGGTCAGTTCGACCTCCGCGATCAGGTTGCTCCTCGTCGGCTCCCATCCCGGGAACTCGATCCCCGCGGCCCTGCGGATCAGGCTGCGCCCCCCGTCGCAGCCGACCAGGTACTGGGCCCGCAGCGATTCGCCGTCGGACAGCCGAACATCCACGCCGGCGCCGTCCTGGGCAAAGCCCGTGACCTCGCACCGGTAGCGGATCCGGACCGGCAGCTCGGCGATCCAGGCGGCCATGATTCGCTCGATCTGGTTCTGCCAGATCCCGAGCGCATACGGATGCCGGGTCGGAAAGTCGCTCATGTCCAACAGCTGGGTGCCGAACATCGCGACCTGAGCGACCTGACCTTCCTTGAGGAACCGGTCAGCGACCCCACGCTGATCGAGCACCTCGATCGTTCGCGAGTGAAAACCGCCGGCCCGCGAGCCGACGAGCACGTGATCAGGACGCCGCTCGACGATCGCGACGTCGACCTCCGCCAGGGCCAACTCAGCCGCCAACATCATCCCCGTCGGACCGCCTCCGGCGATCACCACCGCATGCCCGCTCATATCGCTGCTCCAATCGGTCGGTTCCGGCTTGCGGCGGGCGATTATGCGGCACCGCGCACAGCCTCATGAGGGCGATCGATGCGGTATAAAATTGATACTGGAGGGGTTGCGTCGGGCGGAGGCTCAGCCGTACGGGGGATTGATCTCCGGCGGGGTGAACGCGGCCAGCTCGCCGATGCCCATTTTGCCGTTCGATGCCGCCCACGCGGTCGAGCAGATGGGCGAAGCCGCTGTCGCCGTACTGGGCGTGTTCGAGATAGCGAAAACGCTCGGCGAGCTCATCGAAGGTCCGAGGCCTCATCACCTCGCGAATGGTCGGGAACACGACGGTGTCCTCCCAGGCCTCGTGGCGCGAGTACATCGCGACGAACAGGTCGAGGTAACGGTGCAGGGCCGCGCGCGTGGCTGGCTCCTTCAGGCTCTGGCCGGCGACGATGCTGATCGCGGCGGTCAGGTGGCGACCGCGGTCATGCTGGACCAGCAGGGTGTGGATCGTTGTGGGGTGGACGGGCTGGACGCGGGGGAACACGTACGCCTCTTCGAGGCCTTCGTGAAAGCCCTCGATGTAGTCGCGGATCAACTCGGCGCTTCCGGCGATCGCCGCGGCCGGCGGGGTCCGCCCGGCGGCGAGTTGCTCGGAGGCGGTCTGGTAGACGAGCAGCAGACGCTTGAGCACGCCGTGTTCGCTCATCAGCATCTCGCCGGGCGAGGGTGGCTGACGCGCCTCCGACGGGGACGAGGCGGCGACGGCGTCGCCCGCCTGGTTCAGTCCGGCGCCGAGGACGAGCCCGGCACCGACGCCGATCAGCGCCCGGCGATCGAGCCCTCGGCCGGGCGCGAGGGGAGGCTGGGGTTGAGTGTCGGGTGTCACTGTCTCGTTTCGGCTTGGGTTATCTGTCGGTAGACCGGTTGCCCGGAGGGCGCGAGCGCGAACCAGGGGGCACCATCCGATTGCAGGAACTGCCCATTGGCGGTGCCGGGCGAGGTGTCGTTGTCGTAGCGGTACAGGGGGTAGCCGTCGTAGGTGACCACCCTGGCGCCGGTGTTGGGGTCTGGCATGCTGCCCAGCAGCTTCGCTCTGGCGTCGCCGGCGGCGGTTGGATGACGGCCGTCGGCGATCACCAGTGGCGGCCAGGTGCCGGCGCAACCGCCGGTGCAGGTCACATGCTTGCGCAGGTCGACGGGATACTCGTACAGGGTGTGCCCCTGCGCGTCCATCAGGACGGTGCCGAGGCCGGGCACGGTGCCGGTGGTGACGGTCACCCGGTCGGGAACGGGAATCATCAGCAGCGCGTCGCGACGGACCGATGCGCCACCGCACGCGCTAAGCCCGGCCATTACGAGGATCATGAAGGCGGCGGTCGCAACGCGATTCGGGATGCGGACTGGTGTCACGGCAGCACCTGCTCGTCATACTCGGGCGTCACGTTCTCGCCTCTCTTGTAGCGCCTTGAAATGACGCACCCGCCACTCGGCTGAGCGCGTCAGCGACGTTTCACGTTTAGGCCCGGGCAGGGGCAAGCGCCGGGCAGGTTTCAGGCAAAGGGCAGTTCGACACCTAAGGCCATTCTGGGTGAATTATCAAGGGCCAATGTGGGACACCCGCGCCCGCCCAAGAGGTGACCCACGAGTGTCAATTAAGTGTCAAATCATCTACTGACTAAGTGTCAATCGATCTACTGACGATCGCGGCGACCCCGCCGGTCCAGCCGCTGCCGGGCGGCGCGACGTCGAAGACCACGCGATACCGGTCGGGCACCAGGCCGGCGGCCGCATCATCCCCGCGGCGGTGCGACCGAGGACTCCGGCTCACCTGAATCCGGCGTCTCGCGCAGACCCCACAGCCGCGCGGCGACGCGGGTATCGACCGGAGGGTCGACGCGATTTCGGATCCGGCTTAGCTTTCTGTTAGGGGTGTTGGTAGTCTCCCGGTCGATCACATACCCCAGCCGAGTCCCTGGACCGCCAGATCCGGGGAGCGGGGGACCCAATCGAGAGGCCGAGATGGCCTCTGGGGCTAATCGCCAGCACTCAGGCGGCGTAGCGCAGACTCTTCAGCGCGAGCCCGGCAGCTAACCCCGTAGGCAGTTGGAAGAGGAGGGCCCTAGTGTCGTCGTGGCCACGTCAAGTTGACGGGGGGGCCAAAAACTCGTCGCTTCGAGCGCGGGCGGGCGCATGCGCGCCGGCGTCGGGGCCCGCTGAGGACAGATCGCTATCGCCGCAGAAATGAACCCAGATGTCGAGGACGGCCAGGTCGCGCGAATCATGGTGGCCGCTGTCGTCGACGAGATTGAGGCGGAACTCGACGCGTTCGTGACCCGCGTCTCAGACCGGGTCGCGGCTCGGGTGCAGGTGACCCAGGGGAGGATGCCCGCGGCGCACCAGGCTGCCCTGCGGCGTGGCGTGCTGGCCGCCGTGCGTGACTCGCTCGCCCGGCTGCGCTCGCAGGCGGAGCTTCCGCAGGAGCTGCCGCCCGACCTGATCGAGCTGGCGCGGATGACCGCGGGCCGTTACCAGCTGGCCAGGATGACCGACGTCTGGCTCGTGGGCCAGGAGGTCTTCTGGGAGCAGTTCGAGCTCGTGGCGGAGCGGACGCTGCGCGACGCCGCGCTCTGCTGGGATGTGATGAAGGCCGCGCGGGTTGGCCTCCGCGGCCACGCGACGCACGTCAGCGCGCTCTTCCGCGACGCCCACGAGACCCAGCTGGCGGGCGCCGGCACCGCGCGCGACCAGTCGCAACTGCGGGCGGTGTCGCGTGCGCTCGACGGCCACTGGGTGGAGCCCAGCGAGCTCGGCTACGACCTGGCCAACCAGCACGTCGCGTTCGTCACCGACAGTCCGCCGTCGCCGGACGCGCTGGCCGCGCGTACCGACCTCGACATGCTGTTCGTGGAGGCTCCCGACGGCGGGACGTGGGGTTGGTTCGGCGGACGGACCGGGGTCTCGGGCAGCGACATCGAGGCCCTTGTCGCCAGCGAGGGCTCGTGGGATGGTCACATCGCCGTCGGAGAGCCCGCGGCCGGAATCGCGGGCTTCGCCGCCAGTCACCACCAGGCGGTCGAGGCGAGGACGATCGCGGTGGCGACCGACCAGCGGACCGTCCACTTCGGGGATCTGCGCCTGCTGCTCGCAGTGCTGCGCGATCGGGACCTCGCGATCGCGTTCATCGAGCGGGAGCTCGGAGAGCTCGACCGCCCGGGCGAGCGAATGCGTGAGTTGCGCGCGACGCTGCGCGCGTACCTCGAGCACGGCCAGAGCGTGTCGGCGACCGCGGCGCTGCGCCGGCGGGACCGCAAGACCATCGAGCGGCAGCTGCGCTCCGCCGAGGAGCTGATCCACCACCGGGTGTCCGACCGCAGCGACGAGCTCCTGATCGCGCTGCGGATCGCCGAGATCCTGCGACATTACGACGACAAGCCGACAGGCGGGGCCGACCACGACGGGGTCAGGCGGCGGCGTCATCTCGCGGCCGGATCCCGGCAGGCCCCCGCATGAGCCAACCTCGCATGAGCTAGCCGGTCCCGCGCGCGAGAATCAGCGCATGACTCTCATCTTCGCCATCGCCCGTCACACCGGGATCCGGCTCGCGGAGGTCGGGTTCCTGCTGCTGGCGATCGCCGGGGTGTGGCTGGCCGCCTCACACGTCCCGATGCTCAAGCTCGGCAATGTCAGGATGATCGTGGCCGGTCTCCTGATCGCCATCGCCGGTGTGCTGCTCGTGATCGCAACGCACTGGGGTCACTTCAACTGAGCGCAGCGCTCGGCGCCATGATCCCGGCGCGGACGGGCTGGCCGGCCGCCACCCAGTCCTCGGCCACCTCGCGGAGCACGGCGACCATCGCCGACGCCGCCGCCGTCTGGTAGTCGGCGGGCATCGCGGCGACGATCGGCCGTGGCGGCGGCGATGGCTCGAGCGCGCGGATCACGACGTCGGCGCGGACGAGGGCGCGGGTGACCATCTCCGGGACCAGCGCGATCCCGATGCCGGCGGCGACGAACCCGAGCACGGCGCTGTAGTCGTCGTTCTCGAGTGCGATCCGCGGCTCGAATCCGGCCTCCAGGCAGATTCGCCTGAACAGCCGCGCGTCGGGACAGGTCGCCGGCATGCTGAGCATCCACCCCTCGCCGGCGAACGCCGCCAGCGACAGCGGCTCGGCGTCGGCCAGTTCGTGGCCGACGGGCAGCGCGATGTACATCGGGTCGTCGAGCAGATGCACGATCTCGACCCCGGGGACGCCGTCGATCGACCACAGCGGCTCGTGCGACAGTGCGATGTCGAGCTCCCCGGCCCTCAGTCTCGGCAGCGAGTCCGACGGCTCGGCCATCGTCACGCTGAGTTCGACCGCCGGGTGTCGCTCCCGGAACCGCATCGTCGCCAGCGGAACCAGCGACGACGCCGCCGAGGCGAACGACGCCAGCCGCAGCCGGCCGCCGCTGAGACCGCGCAGCGCGCGCAGCTCCGCCTCGGCGTCATCGAGCCGGGCGAGAATCGCGTTGGCGTGGGCGACCAGCAGCCGGCCCGCGTCGGTCAGGACCGCGCCCTTGGGGAGCCGCAGCACCAGGGTCGCGCCGGTCTCGGCCTCGAGCGTCGCGATCTGGCGCGAGACCGCCGGTTGCGTGTAGCCGAGCGAGTCCGCGGCCGCCGAGAACGAACCGTGTCGGGCGACCTCGCAGAGGACCTTCAGACGGCGAGTATCGAGCATTACCGGATGTTATACCCCGTCCGACCAATCCATATTTGATCTCATGCCGATCGCACGCGAAAGTACCAGGCCTGATGACCAATTCATCGCAAACAGAGATCCTGATTCGCCGTGCCTACGCGGACGATCGCCTGGACCTGGTTCGGCTCGCGGCGCTCGACAGCGCCGCCTCGCCGCCGCCCGGGCCGCTGCTGGTGGCCGAGCTCGACGGCGTCCTCAGCGTCGCGCTGTCGTTGAGTGACGGCTCCGCGATCGCGGACCCGTTCAAGCCGACCGCCGAGGTCGTCGACCTCCTGCGGCTGCACGCCGCCGCCGGTCAGACAGCCGTCTCGATCGAGTCGGCACGGGCCTGGCTACGGCGGATGTTCGCGCCGATGCGCTGGGTCGCCACAGACGCCTGAGGACGTTCGAGCAGGGCCGCCGGCCCCGGTAGGCCGGCGGCCCTGAAGCCCGTCCCGGGAGTGCCCGAGTTGACGAACAGCGACCGATCGCCGGCCGCGGCCTGGGCGACAGGTATGTAATGATCTACATACCTGCGAGCGTCACGAGCGCTGAAGCCCGTCGAGCAACTCGAGCCCTTGCCTGGCCCAGTCGATCTCCATCCTTGCGCGCGCGATCAGCCCCCGGTAGGCGAGCACCTTCGCGGCCACGATCAGTTCGTGCTGCTCGGGCGGGCTGACCGCCAGCCGCTCGGCCAGCACCGGGTCGCTGCGGTCGCTGAGTCGCGCCGAGGTCTCCTCCCAGGAGGCCAGCCAACGCTCGTAATGCGCGATGTGCAGCTCGAACTGAGCCCGCGCCCCGTCCGGGTCGGCCCACTCCAGGTAGGCGGCCTTGAGCCGGTACGGATCCTTTTCACGGGAGGGCTCGACCGGACTCGAGGCGAGCTCACGGAGCGTGCTCAGCCCCAGCTCGGTGATCCGATACTCGCGCTTCGTTGCGCGCGGACCCCGCGGGACCGCGACGCCGGCCAGCAGTCCGTCGGCCTCGAGCCGGCGCAGCTCCGGGTAGATCTGCGTGTGCGGCGCGTGCCAGACGTACCCGACCGAGCGATCGAAGATCCGCAGCAGGTCGTAGCCGGTCCGGGGACCGGCGGACAGCACGGCGAGCAGGGCAAAGCGAAGGGTCATCTCTGTATGAAGCGTTATACATACCCAGGAGTCAACGAGGAGAGAACCAGATGAGCGCACGTCAACTTCCGCCGTTTCGCGCCGACCACGTCGGCAGCCTCCTGCGACCGCCGGAGTTGATGCGTGCGCGCGCCGACTTCAAGTCGGGCAAGATCGACGCCGACGCGCTGCACGAGGTCGAGGACGAGGCGATCCTCGGGGTGATCGCGCTGCAGCGCGACGCGGGGCTGCAGTCGGTCACCGACGGCGAGTTCCGCCGGACCTCGTGGCACATGGACTTCATCTACTCGCTGGAGGGGATCGAGCAGGTCGCGGGTGAATCGATCCACGTCCAGTTCCGCAACGAGGAGGGCGAGTACGACTACGCCCCGCCGGCGATGCGGGTCAGCGGCAAGGTCGGGGTCGGCGAGACGATCTTCGCGGACGCGTTCACCTTTCTGCGCGACCACGCCGACCCCGGGCAGACGCCGAAGCTGACGATCCCGTCGCCGAGCATGGTCCACTACCGCGGCGGCAACTCCTCGATCGACGACTCGGTCTACCCGGACATGGACCTGTTCTGGGACGACCTGACGGCCGCATACGCCAAGCAGCTGGAGGGGGCGTACGCGCTCGGCTGCCGCTACCTGCAGCTCGACGACACCAGCCTCGCGTACATCAACGATCCGGCCCAGCGCGAGCACATCGAGCAGATCGGGGGCGACCCCAACCACCTGCACGAGCAGTACATCGCGAACATCAACCGGGCGCTCGCCACCAAGCCCGGCGACATGGTGGTCACGACCCATCTGTGCCGCGGCAACAACCAGTCGATGTGGGCCGCCGAGGGGGGCTATGACTTCGTCGCCGAGGCGCTGTTCGGCGACCTCGGCGTCGACGGCTACTTCCTCGAGTTCGACGATGAGCGCTCGGGGACGTTCGACCCGCTGCGGTTCGTGCCGGCCGGCAAGCAGGTCGTGCTCGGCCTGGTGACGACCAAGCGCCCCGAGCTCGAGAGCAAGGATCTGCTCAAGCGCCGGATCGACGAGGCCTCGAGGTTCGTCGACCTCGAGCAGCTCGGCCTGTCGGGCCAGTGCGGCTTCTCGTCGACCGAGGAGGGCAACCACCTGTCGATCGACGAGGAGCGCCGCAAGCTCGAGCTGATCGTCGAGGTGGCCGACGAGGTCTGGGGTTGAGGCTCTGACCGGCTAAGGTCGTCGCGATGAACGACATCGCGATGACGGAGGCGGAGCTGCAGTCGCTCCGCCAGGAACTCAACGAACTGGAGACGAGCGGGCGCTCGCAGATCGCCGCCCGGATCAAGACGGCCCGCGAATGGGGCGACCTCAAGGAGAACGGCGAATATCATGCCGCCAAGGAGGCGCAGGCCCACCTCGAGACGCGGATCGCCCGGCTCCGCGAGCAGATGCGGGCGGCGGTGATCGTCGAGGCCGGCGGCCGCGCTGACCAGATCCAGCACGGGAGCACCGTCGAGGTCACCGACCTCCGCACCGACGCGGTCCAGCGGTTCAAGATCGTCTCGCCGAACGACGCCGATCCGAAGCAGGGGCTGCTGTCGGCGAGCTCGCCGGTCGCCCAGGCGCTGATCGGGCACGGACTCGGCGACGAGGTCGAGATCGAGATCCCGGCGGGGATCAGGCGGCTGCGGGTCGACTCGATCGCCTGACGGCGATGGAGGAGATCCCGATCCGGGGGGAGATGATCCGGCTCGGCCAGCTGCTGAAGCTGGCTGGCGCGATCGGCTCCGGAGCGGAGGGCAAGGCGCTGCTCGCCGCCGGAGAGGTGACCGTCAACGGCGACCCTGAGGACCGCCGCGGGCGGCAGCTGCATCCCGGCGATGTCGTTGTTGTCGGCGATCGGCAGCTCCTGGTCGTGGCGACCAAAACGTCGAGCGCTGCGCCTCCTGGAGCTTCGTCTCGACGAAATGCGCCGTGAGCGACCAGAAGTCCTAGACGCCCGGCAAAGCGCGATCGATCTCGACGTTTTGGTCGCGGGTCAGGCGGCGATCGCGGCCAGCAGCCGCTCGCCCAGCCGGCTGTGCCGGTTGCCGGTGTCCGGCGTCCGGGCCGCCCGCGCGATCACGTCACCGACGCCGACGATCACGGTCGCCTTGGTCGCGCGGGTGATCGCGGTGTACAGCATCTCGCGCCGCAGGAAGTAGGCGCCGGCCGCCGGATGCGCGACGATCACGGCGACCGGCAGCTCGATCCCCTGGCCCCGGTGGACCGAGCACGCGTAGGCGAGCGTCAGGCGCTCGGACTCCTCCGGCGGCAGCCGGAAAACCTCGTCGTCGCCGCCGACGACGAGTGCAGCGTCGTCGCCGGCCGAGCCCTCGACCTCGTCGAGCAGGCGCAGCACCGTCCCGTTCATCAGCCCCAGCTCGTGCAGGTTGCGGCCGGTCATCATCACCTTGTCGCCGATCCGCAGCCGGCCGCCCCTGACCGGCGGCCCGTCGGGGTTCAGCGCCGCCCGCAGGGCCTGGTTGAGCATGTCGATCCCGAGGTCCCCCTTGTACACGGGCGCGAACACCTGGATGTCGGCGACCGGGTCGACGCCGAAGTGCTCGGGTAGCCGGCGACCGACGAGGTCGACGATCAGCTCGCGCGCCGCGGCGGCGTCCCGCCGTTCCATGAAGAACAGGTCCTGGCGCATCTCCTCGCCGACCGTGAACTCGGGCATCTGACCGCGCCTGATCGCGTGGGCGCCCTGGACGATCATGCTCCCCGCCGCCTGGCGGAAGATGTGGTTCAGCCGCGCGGTCGGCACCGCCTCGGAGGCGACCAGCTCGGCGAACGGCTTGCCCGCCCCGACCGGCGCCAGCTGGTCGGCGTCGCCGACGAGCACCAGGTGCGCCGTCCGCGGCACGGCCCGCACCAGCGCCACCATCAGCTCGAGGTTCGCCATCGAGGACTCGTCGACGATCAGCAGGTCGCAGCCCAGCGGGTCGTCCTCGTCGTGGGTCGGGCCCTCGCCCGGAATCCACTGCAGCGCCGAGTGGACGGTCCGGGCCGCAAACCCGCTCGCCTCGCGCATCCGCCGCGCGGCGCGGCCGGTCGGCGCCACCAGCATCACCTTCGCCCGCTGCGCCTCGGCCGCCGTCACGATCGTCTTGATCGTCGCGGTCTTGCCCGTTCCGGGGCCGCCGGTGATCACGGACAGCCGGTGCGTGAACGCCGCGCGGACGGCGTCCCGTTGTTCATCGGTGAGCCACGGCGAATCCTCGCTGGTACTGGCTTGCGGGCCAGTACCAGCGACACCGGCGTCTGCCGCCGACAGCATCTCCAGGATCCGCGCCGCCAATTCCTCCTCGAGCTCGGCGGTCGCCCGGCGGTAGACCCAGTCGCCCTCGCGGACCAGGTCGCCGGCCGCGACGAGCTCGTCGACCAGGTCCTCGCCGACCTCCTCGCCGAGCAGCTCGCCGGCCGCCGCCAGCAGCGCCGGCAACGGCAGGCAGGTGCTGCCCGAGCGGCTCTCCGCCTCGCTCAGCACGTGCACGAGCGCCGCCCGCGGCCGCTCCTCGAGCGAGGCCGCGGCGGCGTGGGCGATCCGGTCGGCGACCTTGAAGCCGACGCCGAACACCCGCGTCAGCTCGTACGGGTTCTCCGAGACGACGCGGTGCGCGTTGCGCGGGTACTCGGCGCAGATCCGGGGGACGAGGTACGCGAGCCCGTGCGGGGCGAGCAGCAGGTGCAGCTGGCGGGTGACGCGCATCGACTGCCAGGAGCCGGCGGCCTCCTGCGCGCGTCGCGACGACAGCCCCACCGCCCGGAAGGCGGCGGCCGGGTCGCGGTCGATCGCGTCTAGCACCCGCTCGGCGCCGTGGCGGTCGATCAGCGTCTGCGCCCGCTTGCGGCCGATGTGCTTGACCCGCTGCAGGTAGGCGGCCAGCGCCTCGGCGCTCGACGGCGGCAGCGGCCGGGCCTCGGACACCTTGACCTGCTCGCCGTACCTGCTGTCCGTCACCCAGGTGCCGACGACGTGCGCCCGCTCGCGCTCCTCGAGGTGGATCAGCGGCCCGACCAGCACCACCTGATCCCCGTCCGACTCGGCGTCGAGCACGGCGAAGCCGCTGTCGGGATTGGCAAAGCGCTGGTGGCGGATCGTCACCTCGGCTTCGAACTCGGCGGTCACGGCGAGGACGTTAGACCCGCTGCAGGCGGGATCGGGCGGTTTTTGCGGAGTTGGCATAGGTTGTGGCTGATTTGGCACACCTGGTCCGCCACACGTTCGCGCCCGTGTACGCGCCGTTCGCCGCTGCGCTGGGAATACCCCGGACGCTGGCGCCGGAGCGGGCGGCGGGCGCGGTCGCGCTGACGTTCGACGACGGGCCCCACCCGGACGGGACGCCGCGAGTGCTCGAGATCCTCGCCGAGCACGGCGCCCGCGCCACCTTCTTCGTCGTTGGCGAGCAGGTCGTGCGGCGGCCCGCGCTGGTCAGGCGGATCGCCGGCGAGGGCCATTCGGTGCAGTTGCACGGCTATCGCCACCGGCTGCAGCTGCGGCTGACCGCCCGCCAGCTACGCGACGACATCGAACGGGGGGCGGGGGTTATCGCGGATGCGCTCGGAGCGGCGGCGACCCTA
>Ga0123355_10006294_pt1 | contig 17554 bp, 15 predicted proteins | sample TergutEmb28metaG_3_FD_89872 | JGI IMG/M metagenome (GOLD analysis project Ga0123355, IMG submission 89872) | Embiratermes neotenicus P1 segment gut microbial communities from Petit-Saut dam, French Guiana - Emb289 P1 | ecosystem: Host-associated > Arthropoda: Insects > Digestive system > Gut ...
ACTATAATTAAACAACTTGACAAGCGGCTGTATAAATGATAAAATAAAGTTATGAGTTATGATAAAAAAATACGGGAACAGGCGTTAAAATACCGAGGAACGCACACGCAGAAAGAAACATCAGAAATATTCGGAGTGAGTGTAAGCGCGATAAAGGACTGGCAGAAATTACAAAAAGAGAAAGGTAATGTAGAGAAAAAGAAACTGTTTCGCAAAGGGAGAAAAATAGGCGAGGCAGAACTGAGAGCGGACGTAGAAGCGCACCCGGAGGATTTCAACTGGGAACGAGCGGTGCGATTCGGGTGTACCGAAGAAGGAATCCGCAAGGCGATGAAACGTCATAAACTCACACGAAAAAAAAGATAATAGGATATTCTGAGAGAAGCGAAGAAAAACGTGATGCGTATACTGCAGAGGTATCCCAGATACCGATGGAGAAAAGGTATTATACAGACGAGAGCGGTATAAACCAGTATCTGTACCGCGAGTATGGCTATGCTCCGCGCGGGGTCAAGGTATACGGCAAGCTCCCGGGCAAAAAACAAGCGTTTGAGCATGGTAGCCGCGAAGTGCGGCGACGAAATCATCGGGCGGTACGAGTACACCTGCAACATGAACAGCAAGCTGTTCGAGTTGTGGTTTTCTGAGGTGCTGCTCAAACTCATACCGACTGGCAGCGTCATCATCTTGGACAACGCCTCTTGGCACAGGAAGAAAATCCTAAAGAAACTGGCTGAAGCGTCGGGTTGCCGCGTTATATTTCTTCCGCCGTACTCGCCCGACTTCAACCCTATTGAAAAAGTCTGGGCAGCTCTCAAAAAATTCATCAGAAATTATATGAGGAATTTCTCTACTCTCAATCAGGCTGCTTTAGCCTTTTTTGAAAGTTGGTAATTATAATTAAAATACAATAAATAAAAGCCTGAAAATAGGCTTTTTATTTATTGTATCATATTTTCATGTTACATACAATTACATGATGTTGCATTTTGAAAGTATTTTTATATTTCTTCGAAGCTCTTTTGTTCAATATACATATGTATTCATACATAGAGAGGAATACACACAACATCATACACATACACACAACAATTACTTGCTTTTCTTCGCAATTTGCTCTAAAATTGAGTGAATGAACTCGTTAAGGCTTGTCCCTTTTTGCCCTGCCATCGCCTGTAATTTGCCATGCAAACTGGGTTGCATTAACAACTGTACTCTTTTGCTTTTGGTTTCAATATAAAGCGGATTGCGCTTTGTCGGGGCTGCGGCAGGAACAATTTGAGGTGCTTGCTCTTGATTTTCTCCATCCTCCGAGGAACTAATAAACTGTAGAGCCGGGTTAAATTCGTTCTTAAAATTTTTCTTTGACATAATTATTTTCCCCCTCAATTATTTCATCAGCAAGAGACAGATAATCTATGGCGGCATTACTGTTTTTGGCGTATTTAAATATATCGGTCTGCTTGATCTGGCTCTCTTTGAGTGCCGTACATTCTCTTATTTTGGTTTTATATAATTTCGTGTCGAATTGTTTCGCTGTAGATTCAATCATATCGGCTACGTCCCGGCTGATGATAGTCCGCGCGTTATACCGGGTCAATAAAATCCCCATGACTTCTAACGACGGGTTGCAATGCTCTTTAACCGCCGATATAGTTTTATAAAGCTGGCTGATGCCCTGAAGGCTGTAAACGTCGGCTTGAGCCGGGATAATAGCCCCGGTACAAGCGGTAAGAGCGTTTACAGTAAGCACTCCTAAAACAGGGGGGGTATCGATTAAAATATAATCGTAACTTGAATGGAGTTCTGCAAATGTTTCTTTAAGCCGATACTCTTTTCCTGCGCCGGTTATAATGGAATCCGCCAAAGACAAAGAAGGCGAGCTTGCAATAAGAGCCCCTTGTTCTGTGTGCTGTATAGCTTCAGCAGCTTTAACTTTGTCTGTTAAAAGTTCAAACGAAGTTGGATCTGTTGAGCTTGTAGTTTCAGCCTTCATAGTATACGATAAATTTCCTTGAGCGTCAAGGTCGGCAAACAAAACTTTAAACTCTTTGACGGCGAACGCCTTGCCGAGCGTCAACGCCGTCGTGCTTTTTCCAACGCCACCTTTTTGGTTTATTACGGCGATAATCTCTTTCATTAACTCATCCTTTCAGAATGTATATATACATACACATATATGTATATAATATTTTAAATGTATTATAACATAAAATATCTGAAATGTCAAGTAATATTATGATTTTTTTGAAAATACATACATATATATTTATGTGTATATATGCACTGTCAACAGGATAAGGATTTAGAGATTAGACTTCCTGTTGTGGTGAAATTTGGCTTTTCTGTTGTTGGGTTTGCGGGGAACAACTCTATCAGGCCTGACAGGAATGACAGAATTAGCCATAACCCTTTTCATTTAACAAGCGATTGGTAGAAACCCCCGACTTTCAGTCGGAAAATGCTTTCAGCACTTGCAAACACTTTAGTGTTATGATATAATGGACGTGAAGAGGTGATGCAAGTGGAAAAAAGAGGAAGTCGCACCGTGTATGATATACAGTATCCTTTCGTGTGGGCAACAAAGTACAGATACAAGGTGCTGGAAGGTAAGATAGCTGAAAGGTTGAGGGAGATACTGCGTCAGGGTTGCCAGACGCATGGAATATAACGATAGTACGCGGTAACATAGGCAAAGACGATGTGCATATGCTGCTGTCATGTCCGCCGACGTTAGCCCCAAGCAAAATCATGCAGCTACTGAAAGGACGCAGTTCCAAGATGATACAGGAAGAGTTCCCAGCCCTGAGAAAGAGGTACTGGGGTCAACACCTTTGGGCAACAGGGTACTTCTGTAGAACATCAGGCGCGGTTACAGATGAAATGATCAAGGAGTATATAGAGAACCAGCAAGATGAAGAGAACGAAACCTTCAAAATACAGGAATAAGCTTCAGCTTATACGAGCCTTTCAGTGCGTTATTTTCAACTGGCTTTAGCCTGAACACGACTTCCAGTCGCTCGTTCATTCCCTGTTAATGGCTTAATTGAAAACTTTTAGTATTTTAAATCACAAATTTTGTTAAAAATGCTTGATTTTGGCATTTTTTATGATATAATTTTTGTATGTTGTAATTTACGAAAGTGTAAAATTTTTAAAAAGGAGTAAAAGCAATGAAATTTATGGAAAAACACAGGAATTCGCGATTTGTCAGGCGGGTTTCCAAACGGCTTGTCAGCTTCTTGCTTATCATGAGCTTGCTGATTATGCCGTTGCCCGGCGTGAGCCCCGTCACCGCGAGTACGCTAACCGCCGGGCAGCAGTTTGAGCAGATGCTGTCCGTGCTGCAAAACGCGACCGCGCATCTGAACCTCAACAATTACCAGATGTCTGTCGATATTCGCGAGAGCGACGTCTTGGAAATCAACGGCCGCAGGTTTGATATCTGGCCTTTGATTGAAGCTGCCGAAACACCGTTAGTATTGATAGACTTGACGGAGGACTGGATTAGCTTGCCTGACTTTTATATTTTGGTCAACACTGACACATACATGGCGTATGTGTACGACGTCTTTGCGTCCAGGCTTTTGGTGGTGCAGTCATCAACGGACGCCGCTGTTTTGGCCGCCGCGGTACACGCTACCGATTATGTCAGTGTGGACGCTTCCAGCATGGTGCTGATTTTCGATTCTCCTGCCGCCGCGCGCAGGGCAAACGACGCTCTGTTAAACGCGTTACCCGCAAATTTGGGTGCAGTTACTGCGGTAGCACCGTATGTATACATACCCACAAGGCAGGAAATGACCCTTTTGAATTATGGCTTCGGTATGCATCAGGTTTTCACAAGAGTTTCACACAGGGGATTCTTTACGGGCTGGGATATTATTTATCACGGCAGTGCGCCGCTCGCAGCGCCCGCACAGGCTCCCGGGCCTACAGGTCCGTTTACTTTTATGGAGATTATCGCCGTAATAAACACGGTAGTGGACGGTGTACAACATAGACAGGAAATTCGTGTTTCCGCCCAGTCATACCCCCCGGCGGGCGGCCATGTTACAATACCCCAAGTCACCCATTCCCCCGGCGGCACGGCGAGTATCAGCGCGACGCCCAACACGGGATGGCAGTTTGTGGGCTGGTATGAAGGGGGGTTCAGGGTGTCCAACTCCGCTAACTGGACTTTTGTTATCGGCTTGTCAGACAGGCGCATGGTGGCGCGGTTTGCGCCGATTATAACAATCAACGTCACGCCGACGCCTGCGCAGGGCGGCAGCGCGGCGGGCGGAGGGGCAGTCAACCCGGATACCCAGAGGACGCTTTCGGCCACTCCGGCCACCGGCTGGTCATTTGTAGGCTTTTACGAGAACAACGTGAGGCTCAGCCCTTATCCGCAGTGGACTTTCACGGTGGCGCAGCCCCCCCCGACTACCAGGACTATTCAGGCGATGTTCGGCCCGAACATCAACGTCACATCGACTGTCGGGGGCGCGGCGAGCGTGACCGCGGGAGGGGCTACGGGCCCGCACAACCGCAGCGTGACCGTTACGGCAGTGCCGGAGTCCGGAAGCACTTTTGACGGCTGGTTCGAAAACGGGGCGAGGGTGAACTCAAATCTTGAGTGGTCGTTTGTCGCGAGCCACCCGAGGACTATTCAGGCGCGGTTTATCACGCCCGTGCCCGATACGACAATACTTGCCCATGCCGTGCCCGCACACGGCGGCACGGCGGCTGTGACTGCGGGATTGGTTACAGGCCCGCCCACTAGGACCGTCACCGTTACGGCCACACCGGCCGGCGGCTGGGTTTTTGTCGGCTGGTATGAAAACGACCATCGGGTGTTTTCAAGCCGGACATGGACTTTCGTCGCTTCGACGAACAGAAACCTCCAGGCCCGGTTTGCCCAGCAGACAACGGTGACTGTTGCACCCGTGCCGGCTGCCGGCGGCACGGCGGTCATAACGAGCGGAGGCTCGACGGGAACTGCGAACAGATTGGTGACAGTGCAGGCAACGCCGAACGCCAACTGGCAATTCGCTGGCTGGTATGAGGGTGGAATAAGGCTGAGTACGCAGCGGGCGTTCAGCGTCCAGGCCACGGCAAACAGGCATTTTGAGGCGCGCTTCGGGGAAATCCCCCCGACGACCGTCACTGTTCTGCCGTCAAGCACGGGCGGGGGCTCGGGAGCCGTGACCGCCGGAATGGTTACAGGTCCGGCAGGCAGGCAAGTCACTGTGACGGCTGTCCCCACCGGCAGCTGGCATTTCGATGGCTGGTTCGAGGGCGGCCATCGAGTTAGTTCGAGCAATCCGTGGACATTTGAAGCCACAGCAAACAGGACGCTCGACCCCCGGTTTATCTATGTGCACCAACCGGCCGTTACCGTGTTCCCGACACCGGGGCCTCTTGCGGGAACAGCAAACGTTACGCAGGGCGGGCCGAGCGGGGTTCCCGGACCGCAGGGCAGACCGATAACGATATTTGCCGATGCTTTTTCAGGCTGGCAGTTCACCGGCTGGTATGAGGACGGCACGCTGGTAAGCACAAGCCAGACGTTTAGTTTCACAATCGGCGCGGCGTCCAGGACGCTTGAGGCGCGCTTTGTCGAGCTTACGACGGTCACGCTCACGGCGTATCCCGCGCAAGCAGGCTCTGCAAGCGTTACAAGCGGCGGGGCAACGGGGCACATCAACAGAAACGTCACCGTGACGGCCGCCCCGAATCCCAGCTGGCAGTTCACCGGCTGGTACGAGGACGGGGCGATGATTCACGCATACTCGCCGTGGACGTTCAGCGCAGTAGAAAACAGGGCGCTTGAGGCGCGCTTCGTCGAGCTTGTAAACATCAGTGTAACAGCGGCTGCCGGCGGCACGGCAACCGGCGGCGGGACGTTTGTTATATATAGCGACGTCACACTGATTGCCTCGCCGAACGCAATTCATACGTTCAGGGGCTGGTATCGTGACGGTGTCAGGGTATATGACAGCGCGACGTGGAGCTTCGCGGCAACCGAAAGCAAAGCCGTAGAGGCCAGGTTTGCCCCGAACAGGACTATTCAAATCACGAACACGACGGGCGGCTGGTCGATGGCGTCAATGGGCGTTGGCGGCGCGGTGCTTCCCGGCGCGGTGCATACGGTTGTCGACGGCACTATAATAGCGCTTGAAGCCATCCCGCACCCCGGATATAGGTTCGACGGCTGGTATGAAGCCAATTTACGCGTGTATTCGGGCGCGATTTGGGAGTTTGCCGTCACTCGGAGCATGACTCTCCAGCCGAGGTTTGCCAGGGTCGCGCGTATAACGGCTACTGCAAACCCCGCAACGGGCGGCCAGACATCCGGCGTTAGCCCGGGCGTTAATTTCTTCGATTATGGCGTGACAGTCCGGCTGACTGCCATCCAGAACATCGAGTATATTTTCAGCGGCTGGTATGAGGGCAACACAAGGGTGAGCGATGAACCGCTGTATTCTTTCGTTGCATCGGCCGACAGGGTTCTCCATGCGCGCTTCCTGAGGCTCGTTGAAATCAATGTTTCGGCGCACCCCGGCAATAACGCAGGCTTTGTGGTCTTCGTGGGCGAAACGGTGATGCATGAGCTTTCGGCAACGGTTCTGCATGCCGCGCCCGTCAGCGGAATGATATTCACCGGCTGGTATGAGGACGGTGTCAGAGTATATGACGATGCGACGTGGAGCTTTGCGGCAGGGCGCGACAGGACGCTTGAGGCAAGGTTTGCCCCCGGCGGCCCGTTCACCGTTACCGCTACGACCGGCCCAGCGACCGGCTTCGGTAGCGTAAACGGAGCAATGCAGTTCAGCCAGTCATACGGCTTGAACGAGTGGGTGACATTGGCAGCGGTGCCTTCGCCGGGCGGTTACCCGCTGGCTTGGACGTTCGTCGGCTGGTATGAAAACGACGTGAGGGTAAGCACGCGCCAGACATGGAGCTTTACCGCGGTAGCAGGGCGGACGTTTGCGCCGAGATTCATTCAGACATTGCCTGGTGACGGCATACCTCCGGAAGCGATAAACGTCAGCCCGGCAGGCGGGGTTACGCTTGACCTCGGCGGGTTTGATGTTATGCAGACATTTACGGCGTCTATTGAGCCTGCAAATGCGTGTAACCAAAATGTGACGTGGGTGTCAAGCAACCCGGGCGTCGCTGCGGTCAGCGCGAGCGGAACGGGCGGCAGGCAAGGCACGGTTTCGGCGGTGGCAGTCGGCGAAACGACTATAACGGTTGCGTCGGTCGCGGCCCCGGACGTTCAAAGCTCTTTCACTGTAACTGTCATCAATTCGGTGATGCAAGGCATGCCGGTGTTCCCGGGCGACGGCTACGAGATTCCCACGGGCGCGGCGGCAATCATCGTGACTTCGGCGACACTCCAAACAGGCAGCGACCTCCACGCGAAAATCAATATATCAATCAGGAACAACCCCGGCTTTACGGGATTGCCCCTCAGAATCAGCGTTCCGGCGAGTTTGGGCTTAGTCGGGTACGAACTTGGCAGCAGCGCGTTGCAGTCAGGGTTTACCGGGCCTGACGGCCTGGCGCCCGGCGCAGAGGCCGCAGCCCCGCTCTCCGGCGAGATATTTGTGCACTGGGGAGGGAACACGGTTCATTCAGACGACGGGCTTCTCCTCTCGCTCTTCTTTGCGGCGGACACACAAAACGAGGGCGAGCACGGCATTGACGTCGCTTTCGCCACCTCGGCGGGCATCGATCAGCCGACAAACGCCCAAGGGCAAGGAATTGACATGTATATTGGCAATATACTTGTGAGGCACAGCGGCGACTGGATTGGTATCATAAACGTGGTGAACTTTATGATAGGCGACACGAACAATGACGGAATGCTGGGAATCGCCGACCAAGTGCGGCTTGCCCGGTTCCTTGCGGGACACGACGTGAATATCAGCGACCTCAGGACGGCGCGGGTTACTCTCGAGTCTGTCAGGAACAGTACGCTCGGCGTCAGGGATTTAGTGCGGCTTGCCCGGTTTCTTGCCGGACACGATGTATATTTGGGTTGGTAAATGCCCGTCAAAAGGGGGGCCTCCCCGCTCCCCCCTTTTGAGTATTTGTATTTGCAAAAATCCAATGGGATGAATAAATTGAAATAAATCAGGAGAAAAATTTATGTTTTGCAAAATGCGGCCAGGTGCCCGGGTATATATTTTGTGCTGTTTGGTAATGGCAGTGTGTGCCTGTGCCGCGTTATTTTTGGTGGCGTACGCCAATACAGCGGCGGCAGAACTGGCAGTGGGGCGCGAATATGCGTATCCGGGCGAGTCCGTGGGGATTTCATTTGTGCTTGACTCAAACCCGGGTATTGCGGGGCTGCGGATAGAGATTGAGTACGATGGTTCAAGGCTGCGGGTCGACAATACGGGGGCTATGCGCCAAGGCCCGGCGTTAAACCGCCTGTCATTTGTGGGAATGGGCAACGCCGCGCAGAATCCGCTGCCGGCCCTCTGGTTCGGCACATCGAACGATACGTCGACCGGCGTGATTTTGGAGTTGGAATTTACGGTTTTGGAAAACGCGCCCGTCGGCGATGCTTTTGTCAGGGCAATCATCCCCCAGGGAGAAGCCATAGACCTCGACGAAGTCCCGGTGCAAATTAATATTACGCAGGGTGGCATAAACGTGGTCAGGGGCTATGCGGATGCGGAGGACGCGGCTGATGCAGATGAAGATGGCAGAGCTGGTGAAATTGATGAGGGCGAAGCGGAAGCAGCCCCTGTAACTCCCGCCGCGCCGCCAGCCCCATCGGCTACTGTTATACCTGCCGCACCTGTCACGCCTGAGAAAAACGCCACACCGGCTGCGCCGCCGAACGAGAGCGGAGGCGGGCTTATAGTCGACGCTGCCCAGCCTCCTGTGACGCGTCCCCCCGCCGCGCGGGAGGACGAAATAAGAAACCGGCTCAGAGCGGCAACAGTCCTGGACATCGCGGGGTTTGATGATGTCGCGCATGGGGCGTGGTATCACGCCGCCGTAACTTTTGCGGCAGAGCGGGGGCTTTTCCAAGGGGTAGGTCACAACCTGTTCGCGCCGGCCGGGACGATGACCCGCGCTATGTTCATAACGGTTCTGTCGCGCATAGACGGTGTGCCCTCAAACTCTGCGTATTATAATACCTCGACGTTTGCGGACGTCAGCATTGCAGCATGGTACGGCTCCGCAATATCTTGGGCGGCGCAGCGCGGCATTATCTGCGATGACTTTCTGTCGGGTAACGTGCCGGGGTGGTTCGGCCCAGGCGATTTTATCACCCGCGAGGAAATGGCCCTTATTTTGGCGAATTACCTAGCGTTCAGGGATTTTTCGCTGAACAGGGCTGAGGTTGCGGCGTTTGACGATATAGCCGAGGCGAGCGTTTGGGCGCGGGACGCGATTCATTTGATGCGCGCTTATTCGATAATACACGGCGTGGGCAATAACCTATATAACCCCGCATCGATGGCGACGCGCGCTGAGGTTTCGCAGATATTCAAAAATCTTGTCAGTATTATAATCAGCGGGTAAGAGTCATGAATTTGAAAATCTATAAATCTGTAATATTTTGGAAAGGTTAAGCGCACTTCCGCCTTATGCCGGAAGCAGGGGCGTCTGTGCGCGGGTAATTTAGTATGAAAACAAACAAAGCGAACACGAACATAAATATATTAAATCTGAAGCCGCTTGTACTCAGCGCATTAGTCCTTGCACTGGCACTTATTGTTGTGGCTATAGCGCTGGCGGCTGGCGGTACTACGGTATTGGCGGGGGCGAACGGGACTATCGCCGCCTCGGGGCTGCCAACCCAAGTAGTGGCGCGGGGCGCGGAATTTCAGATAACGCTCCGCATCGAAAACAACACCGGTTTCGCAGGGATTCCGCTTCGCATGGTCATTCCCGAACATTTGACACTGACGGGGATAACAGTGGGCCCCGCCCCCAATTTAGACAGCGATTTTAATACAGGCTTCAGAGATATGAACAATATACACAGGGATTTCCCGGCGCACGGGCCCGGCCATGCTTTCGCCAACTGGGGGCGCTCGTCCAATTTTACGCTGGCCAATACCGAATTGGTCACGTACAGCTTCCGTGTTGCGGATAACGCGCCGTTCGGGCCGACCGGCAATATCGCCGTTTCGTTCCATAACATTCTGGGCCAGGCAGACAATCCCGTCGATATAGACGGGAATATCAGCATCACGCTCGCAAACGGCGGCGTGATAGGCCATGTCACGGTTGGCATCCCGGAAAACGGCTACAACGGCCCGCCTCCTCCGCCTCCCGGCTACAGCATCGAATACACCGCGCTGACGCGCCACTCAGCGCTTTTCTACCAGAAACATCTGAATATCTCGTTCCCCGAGGGCGCATCTTTTGACGATTATCTCCTCGTCATACAGTATAGGACGACACAGGGCATAAATATGATGCAGATATTGCCTGCTGATGCTTCAGTATCGATTTTTCTGCCGGACAACCCCGCACTTGACTTTATAGGTATTGACGTGTGGCTGAGCGCGGGCATACCAAGCGGCATTAGCGGCAATTTCGCTCCGCTCGTGGTGCCTGTCGTCGAGCGCATGATTGTCGCCAACCTGCCATAGTATAATCAGACAAGAAGATCAAGAAGGAGTGAGATAACTCATGAAAAAAAGGATTTCGAAGAGAACAGCATTAATTACGGCGACAATCGTGTGTGTAATAGCAGCGGCGGGAGCACTGCCGTTTATATTGGCGACGTCAGCGGCAAGCCCGTCTTTTACTCTGGAGCTGTGTTTTGCAAGCGGCGCGCTCACTGTGCGCGGGTCAGGCCTGCCGCCGAATGCCGCGGTTACGGGGCCGGTGCGTGTAGAAGTTACGGATGATACGGGTGGGCCGCCGCAATTCCTCGGCAATCTCCCGGCCCAGCAGACGGCGGACGCAAACGGCGATATTGTAATAACGGGCTTACATGTAAATATGGGCATGGTATCGTCAGGCGATACGCTCCATATAGTAAACATTATTATCCTCCCGGTAGGCGACGACCCTATCATACTCCCCCCCATTGCAGAGGTGGTTATTGACCACCGAGGCCCCACCATCGACGAATTAATAGACCAGCTTGAAGAGCTGCTAGGTGCTGCCGACATTCCAGAGACTGCCCTCTATTATTTCTATAATACGCGCCGGAGCGCGGACGGGGCAGACGTGCCGCAAGATGAGTTCTGGGTGCCGTGCCACTGTTATCCGAATACTTGCCAGTACAGTTGCCTTTGGTATGACTTATATAACGCCTTGCTCGAGGCTAAAAGCGTATTGGCGGGAGATTAACCGATTAAAAATACCAGCGCAGTTTATACTATTATAGAGGTGTTATTTTATGAAGAACACACGTAAAGAACTACGCGCCGTCTTTGCCGCCGCATGTTTCGCAGTGCTCATGCTCGCGGTGCTGTCATGGGGCGGCATGACGGCGGCGGGTGCGCCGAGCATAATCCTGACGGCCGCCAACCCATCGGCAACCGTGAGCATTGAAGCGAGCGTAATCATTCCCATTACCGTGACGGCTCCCTCCCATGGAAGCGTCACGATAACGAGCCCCGGCGGCTCGTCGGCTTGGAACGACCCGTCTTTGTTCAATACGGCGTTTACGCGGATTGCCTTCCAGAATTACGCCAATTGGGGCTTTACGCATACTGTTCCCACCGGAACGACGTTTAACGGATTTTTGGGTATCGGCCCGGAGACCGGCTCAATACCCGGCTGGCCGACTGGCTCGAGAACAGTTACCGTCACCGCCACATTCCCCCCTGCAGCAGGCATGACGGCGACCTTGTCCAACCCTGATTTCGGCGTCCGCGCGGTTGGCTACAACTCGGTCACTCAGAGAACAGTTACAGTCACGAACACAGGCACCCAGAATTTGACGCTGAGCTCGCTGCCCGCCGTCCCGAACTGGACGCTCACGCAGGGCGCGAACTGGACAACGCCGGTGCCTCCAGGCGCAACGCGGTCTTTCACAATCCGCCCGGATTGGGGGCTTCTCACCGGGATATACAGCCCGACTATCATCGTGTCTGGCACAAGCGGCGGCGCGAACGTGACTGCTCAAATTAACCCGACTTTTACAGTGGTCGGAATCACAGCGGCGGCCTCGCTGGATTTCGGAAGCCACCCGTTCAATTATACGCAACGGCCTTTGCGCACCGTCACAATTACAAACGCCGGGCCTTTGAACATGACATTAAACGCGCTGCCCGCCGTCCCGAACTGGACGCTCACGCAGGGCGCGAACTGGACAACGCCGGTGCCTCCGGGCGCAACGCGGTCTTTCACAATCCGCCCCAACGACGGGCTCCCCGCCGGGACACACAGCCCGACTATCATCGTGTCTGGCACAAGCGGCGGCGCGAACGTGACTGCTCAAATTAACCCGACTTTCACAGTAGCGCCCCCGGCGCAGACCAACACTATTAGCGGCCTGTTTGGCCCTCCTCCCCCGCCGGATGCGTTTCATTTGCAAGTGGCAACAAGAAGAGGCTATGTGGTTCTGATAAACCTTGAAACAGGCATCCGCACGACTACAGCGGTATACTCGTCGACGAATATTTCGCAGGCAGAGTTCCAAATTACCGATGTCCCCAACGGCACGTACCGCCTCGTTTTTGTCCCCAATGGGATGCGCCCTGTAATTTCAGACGCCATCGTCGTGAATGACAATTCCCATGTAGTTAATGCAACACACTTTACAGCTGGCGCCAACCACCGCATACTCTTAGTGCGGCTGACCGGGCTGCCGAGCCAAAATCCGAGCGGCACAACGGTGCGGCTTGGAGATGTAAATTTAATATCGCCAAGCTTGAATGCAACGAATCACCTGTGGCATCGTATCGGTGACGGTGCAAATGACAGCTGGGGAGGCATAGGTTATCTTACGGCTTCGTCGCCAGGGTTCGCTAATCCCCCGGGCATTAACGTAACTGCGGCCACCTACCAGGACCGCATCGCGGTTGTCACCATGCACTTCGAAGAAGCGGCACCCGTCGACCCCATAGTAGATATGACCGTAAGCCCGGCCGAACCCGATTTCGGCATCCATGCGGGCGGCTATTCCCAGCAGCCTCCAATGACGGTTACAGTGACGAACACGGGCAACCAAGACATAACGCTGAGCTCGCTGCCCACTGTCCCGAACTGGACGCTCACGCCAAGCTACGACTGGCACGAGCCGATGACCCCGGGCACAATGCGGTCTTTCACAATCAGCCCGAATAACGGGCTTCCCGTCGGGTTATACAACCCAGTGATTACTATATGGGGTGCAAGCGGCATTCAGAGCGTGAGCAGGCAGATTCAGCCAGTGTTTACAGTGGTCGGAATCTCGGCCGCGCCCGACTTGCTGGATTTCGGCTACCACATTACCGGGCTCGCCCAACTGCCTGAACAGACCGTCACAATTAAAAACTTCGGTTATTGGGACGTGTCGTTAAGCGGGCTGCCCACTGTCCCGAACTGGACGCTCACGCCAAGCTACGACTGGCACGAGCCGATTCCCTCCGGAGTGGCGCGAACTTTCACAATCCGGCCCAATGACGGGCTTCCGCCCGGGCTGTACAGCGCAACAATCACTATATGGGGTACAAGCGGCAGCGTGAGTATGAACGCGCAAATTCAAGTTGCGGTGGAAATCTTAATGCCCCCGCCCCCGGCGGAAATCACTATCATCGGCGTATACCCGGACAACGCCGGCACCGCGCTCGGCGGCGGCACGTTTGACCACGGCGCAACGGTGATATTATATGCCACTCAGATTTTCCCTTGGGAATTTATAGGCTGGTTTGACGCGGACAACGAGGACGAGGACGTGATGCTGTACCCGAACCGCCTGTGGAGATTTGACGCAGCGCAAGATAAAACGGTTCAAGCGCGCTTCGAGGAATGGAGAACCATAATCGTCACGCATTCGCCGCCCGGAGGTGGCACGGCAGGGGTAATCGTCGGCGGCGAAAGAGGCCAGATAGGCAGGCTTGTGACAGTTTCCGCCGATGCGAACAGGGGCTGGACTTTTGCCGGCTGGTATGAGTACAGCGCGAGAGTAGCAGGCGACCCGCTCGCTATCCACTCATTTTTTGCTGAATCGCACAGAAGCTTGGAGGCGCGCTTCATACAACACAATCAGCCGTACCTGAGTGTAACAACGCCGTCCGCCATTATGGGGAATATCGTCAGCGTCGACTTTTATATCTATAATAACCCGGGTATCCATGATATAACGCTTTACGTGGAGTTCGATTCGAGCAGGCTTGAAATTATAAACTGGTCCGCAGGCATCTTGCCGAACCTTATCCCCCCCGTCGGCACAGCTTCCCCCATGCGCTTCATTCTCAACCGAGGCGAACAAATAAATGTTTACGAGGACGGAAGGGTTCTGACGGTCAACTTCAGGGTAAGGGAAGAAGCGGGGACAGGGTTTGCGGAGATAACCGCCCGCGCAGCGTATCCAGCAAGCCATGCGATAATACTGGCGGGAGACAGGCTGACGCCGATTATATCATCCGTTATGTTCGCCAATGGCGGGCTCGGCAGGGGGGGAGTTCATGTTGTGGATGTGCTCCTCGGCGACACCAATAACGATGGTGTTGTGAACATGAACGACGTCTTGTGGATTAGGCTATGGCTCGGGGGGCATCCCGTCGCGTTAAACGAAGCTGCGGCAGACGTTGATGGAGAACCGGGCATAGATTCCCGTGACGCGACGTGGCTTACCGCGTACGTTGCCGGGATTCCGGGCGTGCTGTTGATTCCGCCCGCATTGCCGCCCGCATTATCGCCGCCGTTCCGAGCTCCCTTGACGCCAACAGATATCATTCCTGAAGCGGTGCAGATGCGTTTAGAAAACGACTGCTCCGCCCCCGACGGATATATTGACGTTCAGGTTTTCCTCGATTATAATCCCGGCCTGATTATCGCGCACCTCAATCTGCGTTTTAATGCCGCAACAGCGAGCCCAGTCGATTGGGTCGGCGGCCCTGCGCTCGCCGGGTTCGAGTTCGACCGATTTCCGGAGCTCACGCCAGAGCCAGGCAACTTCCCTATGATATTCACAAGCCGAAATATAACAGAGAATATAACAGACACCGGCCTGCTTGGAACATTCCGCCTCAGGGTGGACGACGCCGGGGCGACGGGCATTGACTTTACGCTCACTTACGATGTTTTGAGCAAGCTGGATACGACCGGCATGCAGATTATTGCCCATACGCTCGAGGCCGAGCCGTTATTGCTCGCCCTCCCGATAGTGTGCGGTTGCTATGAACCGCCGGTATGCGAGTATTGCACTGAGGAGATATGCGCCTGCCCGCAGGTATATGCTATTACGGCGGCTGACGGTATACAATTGTTAGGGGAATTTTTTGTAAAAACCCTGAATATCACAATTCCCCGTAATGTAAATTTCAAGGATTACATCGTTGTTGTCCAATACAGGTCGGCGCAGGGTATTAATATATTGCAGCTCTTGCCGGCGGCGGCCGAAACGGCTATTTTTATCCAAAACAACCCTGCAATTACTTTTACGGGGATTGACGTATGGTTAAGCGCGGGCATACCGAGCGGTCTCAGTAACAATTTTGACCCGCTCGTGATTCCTGCTGCCGAGCTTACGATTGAGCCGCTTTATCTCCCATGAGTTGCCCCTACCGATAACAGAGCCTGTTTAAAATAAAAGTTTTTAGCAGGCTCTTACTCTTACCGCAGCGACCATTAAATTATAAAAGCTTATAAAAGTGTAATTTTTAGTACTACAATAAGACAGCGTATAATTATCGCGAAAATGGAAAAAAAAGCCAAGAATCAGTATGCATACTGATTCTTGGCTTTTTTGCACCCAAAATAATTTGGGAGTGCCTAAGAATAGATAGATAAGGCAGTAGATTGAAACCAGCGGAAAATTACGGGATTAGTCAAACCAGACCACAGACTTAAAGAAATATCTACCATTTCCTCAGACCTCGAAACCACTTTGGTTTTGCGTGTAAACCTGCCGAGATGATGGCGGGTGTTACTGTTGTCAGACTCAATAGCGGTGGTGTGTTTCTTGCCAACGATATGCCTATCTTTGGGCAACACCTTAGCGAAGGTTTCCCAGCCGTCTGTATAGAATTTACAGTTAGAGAGATGTTTCACTTTGGCGTACAGCCGTTTGAATGTCTTTTGGCTGCGACTACCAAGCACCCACGCAATCGTTCGCTTGACTACTCTGTCAACTGCCTTGATAACCCACAGCTTCCGTTTTTTTTCACGATATAATGCCACATTTCATCAAATTCTATCTCTGTAACAGTTTCAGCTATTTCTTCCTCCGGCAACGTGCGCTCTGCCTCTTTTACCCAGTTTTGTACCGTACCGTTGCTGATTCCGAATATCTTCCCAAGTCCTCGGTATGACCCTTTGCCTAACCCGTACAGCATCACTACAAGTGCTTTCTTTGCTTTCTTTTTATCGCTAATGCGCGTGTCCTTCCACGAAATTGTAGCCGCATTCCTTGCATTTGTAGCGTTGCCTCCCGCGGGCTTTTCCGTTCAGCGTTGTCTTTTGACTTTGGCAATTTTTGCATTTTATCATCAATAATACCTCGCATCAACCTTTCGGTATTATTATTGACTGCTACTATCCCCTTTTATGCACTCCTAATAATTTCATGCTCGAAAAAAGTGTGATAAAGTGGAAATTAAGGTTGACAAAACGTGTCACAAATGATATAATCATGTTTGATAAATGTGAGGTGATGATTATTAATCGATTCTTGATGGATGATTTAATAAAATGGAAAAATAAAGATAACCGTCTGCCGCTGATTCTGAAGGGGGCGCGGCAGGTCGGCAAGACATGGCTGTTGAATGAATTTGGCAAGACTGCGTTTGATGACGTGCTTTATATAAATTTTGAAAATGCGTCCGGGCTAAAAGGCGTCTTTGACGGCGCTCTATCGCCGCAGAGGATTATAGATTTGCTCGGCGCACTGCACGGGAAACGGATTAAACCGCAAGAAACTCTGTTAATATTCGATGAAATCCAAGAAATTCCCCGCGCCCTCACCGCGCTTAAATACTTTGCTGAAACCGCGCCGGAGTACGCGATTTGCTGCGCCGGTTCGCTGCTCGGTGTCGCGCTGCACAGCGGAACGTCGTTCCCGGTAGGCAAGGTAAACTTCCTTGCGCTGCAGCCGCTTGACTTTGAAGAATTTTTACTGGCAAACAACGAAGCCCCCCTGATTGAGTTTGTGAAAAGCGACGGCATACGCGCAATCCCAAAAGCACTTGCCGATAAACTTACCGACTATCTGAAACTGTATTTCATCATCGGCGGTATGCCCGCGGCGGTTGATTATTGGATTAAAAACCGGGATTTTTCGTCAGTTGAGGAACGGCAGAAAGACATACTCGAAACTTACGAAAATGATTTTTCCAAGCACGCCCCCCGAAGCATTGTGCCGAAACTGCGCCATTTGTGGAACAGCGTCCCGTCTCAGCTCGCTCGTGAAAACAAAAAATTTATTTACGGCTTA
>Ga0123355_10006295_pt1 | contig 17553 bp, 19 predicted proteins | sample TergutEmb28metaG_3_FD_89872 | JGI IMG/M metagenome (GOLD analysis project Ga0123355, IMG submission 89872) | Embiratermes neotenicus P1 segment gut microbial communities from Petit-Saut dam, French Guiana - Emb289 P1 | ecosystem: Host-associated > Arthropoda: Insects > Digestive system > Gut ...
TTCCTTGAGATATGTAATTGTTGGGGTAGTGCATGGTATGTTGTATTAGCATTATAGGTCTAATATTTAGAAACATAAGATTATTTAAAAACATAAGACCTAATACCTTTTACAGCAACACGCAGTTAATTATAGCATATATAAAGAAAGTTTGCAAGGGAATATTTGCACACCAAACCCACGAACCTACACCCCACCCAAGAATCCTCATCGTTTTCATTGAAATTCACAGATTAAGAATGCTCTCCATGTGCTTTTCGGGATTCGTTCCAGTGGAAAAGTGTTTCATCCTAAGACTCATTGACTTCTTGCCTATATCAGATACTTTTAAGACATTCAGTGCAAGTCTCCTGATAATGCTCATGTTGAAATCTGGAGCGATTTCATATGAGAGCGGATATTATGTTATAATTCTTTTTCGTTTTTGGTCATAACACGATTGTCGACTTCACGTTTTAAGTCAGCATTTATAGCGAATTTACTTGAAAACGGCCTTGTGTCGAGTGCGGAATGCGCACGCTCCATGCGCGTTTCGCACGAAGACAGAAGCCGATTTTCAAGTTAATTTGCTATAGAAGTTCATCAGAATTATATCGGGTGCATAAGGCGGCAGATAAAAAACCTCGATGTGGTCTTTGGCTTTTCAAGCAACTTACGCACTTTTTTAGAATGATGAACCCGCAGGTTGTCAAGAGTTAAATAGACTTTCTTCTTGATGTCATCAATCAAACGGAGCATGAAATCAATCATTTTATCAAAATTCATGTTGTCTTTGTAGATGACAAAGCGAAGTTTACCCCTATTTGATTTAACAGTGAGCATATTTGCTTTCATCTTCTTGGATTTGACTTTGACAATAGGAGTTTGCCCTATTAGAGCATAGCCCTTGGCGTAGTTTGCGGTATTTTGAACACCGACTTCATCTCCAAGAAAGATTTCTGCATTCTCTGCTTTTGCGCGCTGGGTGATGACTGGAAATTCCTCATTAAGCCAGCTGTCAACTTTTTGTTCATCCTGCTTATAGGCTTGCTTGGTTGGTCTTTGAGCTGAGAATCCCCAAAGTGCCAAGTAATAGCCTAGTGTAGACAGGGGCATGTTGATTTTATATTTTTGTTTAATCAAATCCCTTATGTTATTACGTGTCCACATACAACCCGGCAATTTTAACTGTTCTGGATTTTTGCCCACAATAATATTTCGGATTTCTTTCTCCTATGCGGGGTTTAATGTTCATTTGTCGCCTTGCTTACGGCCCCGCTGTTTCGGCCTTATCCCGGCAATACCATCGTCCTTGTATGCCTTTATCGTATTTTGGACGTGCTCAAACTAACATCTAGGATTTCCGCTATGTCTTTAATTGATTTGCCTTGTTTTGATATGCGGATTATGTTTTCGCGAACCTAATATTCCTCTTCAGGAGAAAGTAAAACTGCGTTTGTTTTGAGTTCGTTATCCATGGATTCATTGTAGCATATTTGCTATGGAAACGCAGGGTTTATTTGGTGGGTTGATATGATAGGAATGCTGCTGAGGAGAGAAGTAAGCCTGCTGTAGAAGCTATGAGGCCTGCTGTGGTTTGATCGTCGCCTGTTAGAGGGTTGATTTCTTGTTGTTGCCATACAATACCTGGTACATTGTATGCCTATACCTATTAAAGTTAGAATAGACTTGCAAATAACTGTTTTTTATGTCTTTTTTCACAAAATCATAATGCAGGCATGATTGTATCACAGTTTGTCTTCGCTAAAAATAATTGAAACATCGTCCTCTTTGTACAACAACCCATTTCTTTCAGGTAGGCGCTCGTATGGTGAAGCTTGGGCCACATTAGCATTTTTTGCTACTTTGATAAACTTTTTAAAATATTCTTCCTTCGCAAATGGCTTGCAGTCGTGACCAATAAAAAAAGTGTCAAATTCTAGGTTGATATTTCGTTCTAACATGGCAATATAGGTACTTATGGATGTAGATTCCTCTAAAAACAGCCATAGGTGAGGGTTTGCACCATCACTGGTAAGTAGCACGCGGTCTTCCTTTGCCAGCAAGCCAACAGAGCCATGCGTATGGCCCTCCATTTTCACCGCTTCCAGGCTACGCCCGCCCAGGTCAAACATCTGCCCAATATCCATCTTTCTTAAGTTGGGGCGACCGGCCGTAATATATGCCTCTTCATCAAAGCCTTCTGGCAACTTTATGCCTCTTTCCCTTGCACCATCCATCACCATGCCTCTTGCCTTCTTGCCCGTATGACGCAAGCATAGCTCCATATCTTCTTCATGAATCCACGCCTCATCAAATTGATACACTCCATTTGCATGGTCAATATGCCCATGGCCTAGCACGCATGTAACAGGCAAATCCGTAATTTCGCGCACAACAGGCATTATGGGCGCAATGCCATACGCCGTATCATACACAATTGCTGCATCCTCACCCAAAATTAAATAAATATATACATCACCAGGATCGTGTATGGCATAAAGCCATGGATAAATTTTCTTCACCGTATAGTATCTCATAAACGCACCTCTAATCATTGATTGCTACTTCCATTGCCAACCTTCCCACCACTACAATTCTAGTGTTTCTATTAACATTTGTACAGGTGGACAATGCAAGTATCCTATCGTCTCCACTTGCCGTAACGCCTGTGTTGTATACACTTCTACGCGATATTTCAGCCACTAATTCCTCAAACTCGTCATCATAGTCAAAAAGCACCTGTATATAATTAAATTCTATGTGCGTAGTAAAGGCGGAGAAAATTTCATAAACAAATATTGTGTCATCAGTTATAACTTTGATATGTGGGTGTGCTTCAAAAAATTCTTGTTGTAGATAGTATCGTATATTGTGAAACATGGTGCCATTGTTCATGTTGTGACCATACAAGATAGTGTTAGGATCTGTAAAATCAGGTGTATTGCGATAGTCCATAAAAATAGAGCCGTTTACATTGCGATTGCCAAACATATCTCTGTGCAAATAATATGCATTGTCTGGTCCCTGAACTATAACATTACTTACATTCGTGCCTTCAATAAACAAATATCCTACAATGTCAGGATTATCAGTGAGTTCCCTCGCGGCATCAAGGGGTGATGTTTCAAAAGAAATGCCAAGTAGCTGCGTCACGTCATCCGGCGCATCTTCAGCATTGTCCACCCGTGGCACAATAGCAATAAGTTGATTTATATCCTCCATTTGGTCTCGAAATATATGTCGCACCACATCGGTATTTTCTTGCGCTGCGAGGCCATCTTGCAGATATAGATAATAATCATATGCAAAATAAGCAAGCGCACCACCACAGGCCACCATAAAAATAACTACAATGTACAACAATTTGTTTTGCTTTTTCTTTTTACCCTTGCCCATTTTCATCACCTTCCATATCTTGCCTTTTCATATCTCCGTGTTAATTCATCAATATCCTCTGTGGGACGTATTTTGTTAGCTATTATTTCTGGTGTATAGTGTGGCAAAGCCTTAAATCCTTGCTTTATATGGCTGTTTATTTTTTTGATATATGCCCTACGCACAGGGTGTTTAACGCTTAGCCTAAATCTCGGCAAAAGTTCTTTCATGTCACCAAAAACAAATTTTAGTTTGCTTTTGACATCCTCAGGCATAAGCGACTGTTTTTCGTTATCATTGTTCTTTTTGTTAAAGGCCCTGTATAGTCCACGGAAAAGCAGGCCAATGATAATAGATGCAGCAACTACCACAATAAACATTGTTAATATGCCCATGATGGTGCTTAGTATAGCAAAAGCTGGGTCTTCTTGCCTCGCCATTTCTTCCATTTCGCCATTACCGCCCATCAAAATCGGCGGTATTGCGCCTGCGCCTTCCATTTCATTTCCAAAGAAAAATTGCACAAGAAACACCATAAAACGAACAGGCAGGAGGATTATTTGTCCAAGAAGTTGTGCTATCATTAACACAGCTGATTGGCTTGGGAAAAGTATAGAAAGTGCGCCAAATGTTACAATCATTATTAAAAAAATAGTTATCAGTAGCTTGCTGGCAGATGTTGCCTGGGCAGATTTTTTTTGAAGCCCTTTTAGCGTGGCCAGGCTAAATCTTAAATTATCTAAGTGTACATAAAGGACTATAGCCGCCAGGCAAGCTAAGCTGCTTATGTTAAGCAGAGCCCCGATGCCTCCTAAATGCGGCACATAAGCATCAAATAGCAGGGATAGCACAGCAAGCGCACCAATTATCCATGCCGCTGCAACACCAGGCATAGACCATTCGCCTTTATTCTTCATGTTCATAGAATAAATAACACTTACAATGGCAAAGCCTAAAAGCGGCACAAAGGTCCTTACGTTACCCAAGGTAACAAAAGGTGCGCCAAGCAAAATAATGTGAAGAATTATAAAGTCTTCCATCTTTTTAACTTTTTGGCGTAGAAAAAACAGAAAAAAGAAGGGGATGGCTAAAAAGAGGTATAACCATGGCACTGCATCATTAAGCATTGTATATGCCAAAACAAAAATATTGAAAACCAAAAGAAAAACCACGGTATTTGATAATATGTCCATCAAAAGCCTGTATTTTCCCATTTTACAAAGCCTCCCATATACGCATGTTGCTTGCTTCAACAATGTTGATGTCCGTATCAACACCTTTTTGTATAGGCACAACAACAAAAGTTGAAAGGCCCCTGCTTTTCATACTTTCCACGGCATCCATAAAGTCCTTTTCGCAATAGGACGAAATTATAAGATACACAGGGCTTTCGCCTTCGTCCCGCAGCTCATTTAGATATGGCGCTATGTGACTTGCTTTAAAACTAAGGCCAACATGCGCCAAGGCTTGAAAAATTTTATACATATGGCTTGGGCCATTTCCACCCGGAACCTTGATATTTTCACTTGTAAAAGTATCTTTGCCATTGGTGTAAAGCCCCAGCTTTACGCCTTGGTTTATATATCTTTCAGTCAAGGTTGCTACAAGGCGTATAGCTTGCTCGTATAGCTCAAATTCAGGATATTGCCTATTGTATTCCAAATTCAATATAATTTCCAGACGCTTGGATGATGTTGGCGCGTGCATGTTTACCATCAACTGTTGTGCAACTGCCGAAGCTTTGAAGTTTATATCGCGCATGGGGTCTGTGGGTTGATATTCCCTTATTCCTCTAAATTCAAATGGGTCTGGATTAATAAGACTGTTTGACAAAATCGTAGCATCCAAATTTCTGTAAATTATATCAATTTCTTCATGGCCATCCAAAAGCTTCGGAAACACTGTCAGTTCAGAGGGACATTCCACCCTTTTATTAAATCGACTGCTGTAAAGCAGGTTGGTGCAAAGCAGGTTGGCGTTGCGCAAACGATAATACCCACGTTTGCTGCAAACAAAATTCATTTTGCGCTTTATGCTTTGATACATCATTATGCTAAACAAATCGCTTTGGTAATGAGCATCAGAAATGGATTGCTCCTCACTGCCTTCAAAAATTAAATTTCTGGACACATGAAATTTAACAAATACCCATGGCAAGGGGAGGAATTTGTTGTTTGTCAATTCTTCGTACAAAATTAAAGTATCACCCTCGAAAGCCTCTTTGGCTGAAAAGCGGATATCAAGGGACAGTCTTTTGTCCCAAAGTTTATTGTAAACATAGTTTTGCAAAGCTATCAGGCCCAGCACAACCAGGCCCATAAATAAAATAATCATTAGATTCTCCGTTTAGTTTTGAATCTCACCTGTCCAATTTATGATACCGCCAAAGTCATACACATTGTGGTATCCCATTTCAGTAAGTATTGCAGAAGCATATGCACTTCGTGCGCCACTTCGGCAATATACCAAGATGGTCTTATTAACATCTGGTATAACATATAATGCTACGTAACGTATCTCGTTAAGTTCCAAAGATATGGCCCCGGGTATGTGTCCCAAATTAAATTCAGATAGTGTGCGCACATCTAAAATTATAACATCTTGGTTGGCCATCATATACATGGCTTCATCTTGGGTAATAATTGTGTGATCGGTATGCTTAGGCGTATTGCAACCTAACAATATAGCTACGACAAACACCAAGATAACTATTGCCAATAATTCATTTTTTATCATTTTTTCTTAAAGTCCTCTACGGGAGCCGTGGTGCTTTCTATAATTTCTTCCAAAATAGACATTGAAGCCGCAAAGCGGTTTCGTATGCCGCCTTTTAACACCATTCTATGCGGAAAAACATATGGTATGAGATACAGCATATCCTTGGGTGCAACAAAATCTTGTCCGGATATGGCGCAGTATGAACGTGCCATCTTGGCTAAAGCCAAAACGCCGCGCGTTGAGATGCCTAGTTGCACAGCCTCATGACGTCGCGTTTTTTCAGCTATTTCAGTTATATATCCGTATATGTCATCGTGTATATAAACAGATTTTACAGCTTGCTGTAAATCAAGTGTCAATTGTTTGTCACATACTGGCACAATGTCTTGTAACGGGTCTTTCTCCGCAAACTTCTTTAAGATATCCACAGTTTCCTCTTTGGTTGGATATCCTAAATTAAGTTGCAACAAAAACCTATCTAACTGAGCTTCCGGCAAAGGAAAGGTGCCCTGTATCTCTACGGGGTTTTGGGTAGCTATGACAAAATACGGCGCAGGAAGCATATATGTTGTGCCATCTACAGTAATTTGTTTTTCTTCCATGGATTCCAGTAGACCTGACTGTGTCCGGGGCGTTGCGCGATTTATTTCATCCGCCAGCACTATGTTGCTAAATAAACTTCCTTCGCGGAATGTAAAGTCACCGCTTTTAGGATTGTAAAAGTTGATGCCGGTAAGTTCTGACGGCAATAAATCCGGCGTAAACTGCACACGAGAAAAGTCACAATCAAATGACTTTGCTAATGCCTTTGCCAACACAGTTTTTCCTGTGCCCGGCACATCTTCTAAAAGCACATGCCCACCCGACAAAAAGGCCGAAAGTATCAATTTTATTTCTTGTGTTTTCCCTAAAATTACTGTTTCGATGTTCTCTACAATGTTATCCACAACATCTTTAGTTTTAATAATTTCCACAACATCACCTCTTGGCATTATTATAGGTTATTTTTAGTATAAGTGCAACCCAATTCTACTACGTTTATTCGAAAATTTATTATCAAAATTTTAATATTAATTTTCTTATATCAATGAACATTTTTAATCAACTTTTTGTGAAATTGGTTTCAGGCCAAGTCTATTTCTTCGCTATTTTGTTGGATTTAATGAATTCTACTAGAGATACAGGATCAATAAAACCTTCGTTTTTCTGTATAGTAAATTTTAGCTGTATAACTTTTCCGCCGCGCCCCTTTTTACCGAAAGGCTCATATGTAAAGGTTATGTCAGTACTTTCAGCTAGTGCAGTTTGACACGAATCCAGCACCCAACGTTTAAAATCTCCATAGCGCGGGTATTCGCTTTGCTCTATCCCTAGTAGGTTTTTAAGCTCAACAACAGGTATTATCCTCTCGCCAATTCGCTCGTATTGCTTTAAGATCTCATACATACGAAGCTGATTAGCGCTTTTAAGGCGCAAAGCATTCCATAATTTATAAGAAAAGTATCGGTCTTTAAATTCAAACATCAGGGGCAAAGCTTTGTCATGAGCATCTATTTCCACATACCATTCGTCATCTTCATCCATGTCCACCACACATTGCTTAAAGAGCTGAAAGCCAGTGTATCCTCCAGAGTCATTAGGCACGTTAACAACTTTACCAAGAAGGCTATTTGTGATAGTCTTCATATGGTCAATATTGATCCTGCCCAGTTCCATTATAGTTTTGAAATCCTCTATAGGGAAGCGCACAACCCTAGTGCCTACATCAGCCGGGTTTATTTTGCTAAGATAGATGCTAAAAAAACGTAGTTCTTGAAGTGACATCGTGTTTGCCCTTATTTCATTCAACACATTGCGCTTTGTAACGACATAGTTGTCTCTAATTTTTGTCATTATTTTGGCCTTCCTCCCACTTTTCCACATAATTCACATGAAGATATCAACAATTATATTAGAACTTAACAAGAATGTCAAGAGTTTCTTGGTATACTGCAAATTGGTCTCGTTAAGTTTGCAAATTGGTCTCGTTAAGTTTGCAAATTGGTCTCGTTAAGTAAAGTTTTATTCATCTACTTTTTACTATAAATTCAACATTTATTAGTTATCAACATTTTTATGAACTAGCTTTTAACATATCAACATACAATAAACAAGATATTTTATCATTTCTCACCCTTGTGCAAATTGGTCTCGTTAAGTTTGCAAATTGGTCTCGTTAAGTTTGCAAATTGGTCTCGTTAAGTTTGCAAATTGGTCTCGTCATCGAGGCTTGTAAACGCGCTCTGTTGGCGGATTTACGCTCTCTGAAAACAAGTGTAAAACAAGTACAAAGAAATTTAAAACAAGTAAAAAGCGTACGTAAATTAAAAGCCCACAAATATGGAAGAATAAAAATTTTCAAAAAACATTGACAAAAAAAATACTTTGTAATAATATATGAATATATGTTCATATATTGCTCAGGAGGTGTATTGTGTCTATTAGTGAAGTTTGTCAAAAGAATTGCTGTATAAACCCTGAAAAAATAAAGCAAATAAGGGAAAACATGGTCAAGGAAGAGGTTTTGTATGATATTGCTGATTTTTTTAAGATCTTGGGAGAATCTACCCGTCTTAAAATTATGTTTGCTTTGTTAAAAGGTGAGGTGTGTGTGGGCGAACTATCCGAGTCTTTGAGCATAAGCCAATCCTCTGTGTCTCATCAACTGAGAATTCTTAGGCAAAATGATTTAGTGAAGTTTCGTAAACAGGGTAAAGTTGTTTACTATTCCTTAGATGATGATCATGTCGAGAATTTACTTAATCAAAGCTTGGAACATCTGCTCCACAATAAAATTTATGAATAGGTGGTTGTTATGTCAAACATTATTCTGAAAGTTGAAGGTTTGGATTGCGCCCATTGTGCGCAAAAGCTGGGAAATAAAATATGTAAAATAAAAAATGTTAAAAATGCCGATGTGAGCATAATAACTAGCAAACTCAATATACAATACGAGAATATTGGGGAAATTGAACTGGTTTGTCAAGTGCAAGAGAAGGCCAAGGTTATGGGTGTAAACATAGTTGACAATGTCAATCCGCCCAACAGAGCCTTTGGCGGACTGGATAAAGGCTTGAAAATTCGTCTTTTGCGCTATCTTGCTGGTGGCATCGTATACCTTGTTGCCCTGCTTGCCACAAATTTTGGTGTAATCAACCTTGATATAAACATAATAAACTGGCCATTGACGACATGGTTGTTTATCATCAGTTTTGTAATATTCGGTGCGGACATTCTTATAAGAGCTGTGCAAGGCATTATAAGACTTGATGTTTTCAATGAAAACTTCCACATGTCTATCGCGACTATCTGTGCGATAGCTATTGGCCTATACTACGAAGCTGTGCTGGTTATGATTTTCTTCCAAATTGGAGAATTTTTTCAAGACATGGCTGTAAATCGTTCACGAAAATCTATAAGTGACTTGATGAACATCAAGGCCGAATACGCCAATATCATGGTGGATGACGAGATTGTTCAAGTTGACCCCGGTGAAGTAAAGATTGGTGATATAATCCTTGTAAAACCTGGCGAAAAAGTACCGCTGGACGGCATAGTTCTGGAAGGGTCAAGTCAAGTTGATGCGTCGTCCCTCATAGGTGAATCTGTACCTAGGTCTATCCGTGTGAAGGATGAAGTTCTAAGTGGTGTTATAAACCTAACGTCCTTACTAAAAATTCAAGTTACAAAGGACTACGCCAATTCGACGGTGGCAAGAATTATGGAAATGGTTGAGAATGCCTCTGCTAAAAAATCTCAGACAGAGCGCTTTATTACCCAATTTGCTAGAGTTTACACTCCGATAGTTACTATAGCCGCTTTAGTACTTATGTTTGTGCCCAGATTTTTCTTCCCTGATGTTGAAGCTAGCGAATGGATATTAAGAGGCATAATATTCCTTATGGTTTCTTGCCCATGTGCGCTACATCTCTCTGTACCCCTTAGTTTCTTTAGCGGTATAGGCACATCATCCAAAAAAGGCGTATTGATGAAGGGCAGCACCTTTGTTCAAAATCTAAGTGAAATAAGCATCGTGGTATTTGATAAAACAGGAACCATAACCAAAGGCGTCTTCAACGTGGTGCAGGTTGTTAACGAGGGAGGGGTTGATGAAGAACGTCTTCTGGCAGTTGCCGCATCTATAGAAACCTTCTCCAATCACCCCATAGCCAAATCTATAATTGCAGAGTGTGAGAAAAAAGATATTGCCATACATAAAGCCAGCGGGGAAGATTTTGAAGAAATCCATGGTAAGGGCCTTAAAGGTTTGGTTGATGGTAAAGTAATTTTGGCTGGAAATGTAAAACTGATGGAACAGCATAATATCGCTTATAAAAACTACGGGGGATCCGGAAGCGTGGTTCATGTTGCTGAAGATGGCAAGTATATGGGGCATATTGTGATTTCTGACGTAATTAAGAGTGATTCTAAAGCCGGCATAAAGCATCTCAAAGAGTCAGGCATAAAAAGAACTGTTATGTTAAGTGGTGATAGAGAAGAAGCTGCTAGGGCGGTTGCCGAAGAGGTTGGGATTGATGAAGTGTATGCCCAGTTGTTGCCCGATGAAAAGGTAGAGATGGTGGAAATGCTTTATAAAAAATATCCCGGTGAAAAAATAGCATTTGTGGGTGATGGCATCAACGATGCACCGGTTTTAAGCCGTGTGGATGTGGGCATAGCCATGGGTGGCGTGGGTTCCGATGCTGCTGTAGAGGCTGCTGATGTAGTTATCATGACTGACGAAATATCCAAATTATCTTCGGCAGTGGGTATTGCTAAAAATACCATGAAGATAGTGCGCCAAAATATCGTGCTTGTTATGGCATTAAAATTTGGCGTACTGGCACTAGCTGTGTTTGGTATGGCAGACATATTGTGGGCTGTTTTTGCGGACAGCGGCGTGGCCCTTCTTGCGGTCTTAAACTCCATTAGGAAAAAATAAGAAAAAAAAGTAGCTAAAAGGGACATATGATATCATGTCCCTTTTTGCTATGTATTGCATATTTAAATTCATTTTAACCCTATGGGTAATGAACTTGGTTGTACATGGAAAACAAATGCCAAAAAATAGCCTTATATGCACAAATAATACATATAATGATTTTAATGTTATTTGCCGTGATTTTCTATATATGCTTCAACTATTTTGTTTATAAGGTCATTGACGCTAGTGCCTTTAATTTCGGACATTCTCTTTAGGTTGTCATAAGTTGAAGGGCGTATCAGCATATTAAAACGCTTGCTTTTTGACTCGAAAAATATATTACTTGCGATAGGGTCTTCAATGATTTTTGCGACTTCCACGACCTCTTTAACCGGCACCATTTCGCTAACTTTTTCGTTGTCGGCTTTCCCGACTTCGGCGATGGCAACCTCTGCCCTGCTCATAAACTGCAATGCAGGATTATCTTTAAAGCTTTTTTTGCTCATGCGTTACCCTCCAATACTTCTTCAAGAAAACTTTCATAATCTTCGGCGGCATTGCTCTTAGGTGCATAGCTAAATATGCTGGTTCTGCTTACCTGGGCTTCTTTTATTGATATATTTTCTCTTATGGGATTAGAATAAAACATAGCCCCTAATTCTCTGGCCTTAAACTGTATAATTTCTGTGATATCCCTTGTCAGCACTGTGCGAGAGTTGTACCGTGTAAGCAATATGCCTTTTACTGTTAAGTCTGGGTTACAATATTTTTTTACGGTTTCGATGGTTCCCATCAATTGATCTATACCTTGCAAGCTATAGATATCTGCTTGTGCAGGGATGATGGCACTGGTAGATGCTGTCAAGGCGTTGACGGTAAGTATGCCGAGAGCCGGAGGCGTATCTAGGATTATGTAATCGTATTCATCGTGAATTGGTTCCAGTGCCTCTTTTAAACGAAATTCTTTACCAACTTCAACTATGAGCGTGTCAGCGCCGGCCAACAAAGGACTTGATGCCAAAATATGCTTTCCGTCTACCACATAGATGGCCTCTTTTACTGAGGCTTTGCCCAACAACACATCTAAGATAGAAAAATCAGGCTCTTCTGCGTTTACGGTTTGGCTTAAATTTCCTTGGCCATCCAAGTCTACAAATAGCACTTTGTGGCCACGCATCATCATGCCGCTACCTAAAGCGTGGGCAGTTGTAGATTTCCCCACGCCGCCCTTTTGGTTAATAATAGAGATTACTTCTTTCATAAAAACAGCTCCTCCTATACACATATGCGCATACACACAAATATATGTATACATATCTGCATGAATATATCCATACGCACGTCTGTATCTACATACACATATGTATATTATAACGTAATTTGTGGAAAAAGCAAGCTTTTTCTTGAAAAATTTATGTTGAGAAAATGTAAAAATATGGTATAATTAAAATGCTTTAGTGAGAAAGTTATTTACAAAAGGTGATTATTATGAAAACCATAAAAACTTTAGCTGGTGAAATTGGGGTTACAAAACAGGCCGTCTTTCAAAAAATGAAAAAAGAGCCGCTAGCAAGTGACCTAAGCAATCTGATAACAAAAATTGGAGGCACTGTTTATGTGTGCTCTGAAGGCGAAAGTCTGATAAAAAATCAATTTTACAAAACACAAAAGGTGCTTGATGCAACGCGCGCAGATGACGACTTGGTGAACGTAGTGCGTGATAGCATGGATGCCCTTCAAGACCAGCTTGCCAGAAAAGACAGGCAACTTGATATCTTAAATCTGCATATTTCTGTAAAGGGTAGACAAATTGATAACCTAAACAGGCGTATAGAAGATTTAAGTGCTGCCTTAATTTTAGCGCAAGAGCAAACCAAGGCCGCCCAAGCACTTCATGCTGGAGACATTCGTAGAGAAACTTTAGAAGTTATGATGCAGAGCCAAAAAGTTGTTGTTGAAAAAGAAAGGTTTTGGAAAAGGGTTTTTGGGTCCAAAGAGAAGCAGGCCTAGCCAAGATACACCGCAAGCAATATTATCGCGAAAACGCCGCCAATGGACACACATATGCCCCTAAAGCTTAAATCAAGCGCTTTAATTTTTTTCATTAGCTTGCTTCTAGACACATAATATTTGTAAATTAAATATCCCACGATGAGGCTGGCGGCAAATATGCCGGCTTTTTCAAGATGTCCAGCAATGCTAACATCGGTTTCTACGCCAAACAAGAAGTAGACAAATTGGCCGCCAAATATGCCGCCTATTAGGCATAAGAAACCCAGAGACAAAACAGCAATTTGTTTGTGACGGTCTATTTTGATACCAGCCACTTCTTCGGGAGGCTTACCTGTCATCATAGTAGAATATTTGACGAAGGAAATTATTGTGCCCAGCGACATAAAAATTAGCACACCGTTCATTAAAGGGTCTGCGCCATATGTGATGAAATACTTTGATATCATGCCATTAAATAGCGGTGCACCTGTAATGCCCAAAATGGCCATAATTGTAGCGGCACCAAGCATGGGATACCGCTTTAACACACCCCTTATCTTGTAAACATCACGTGTGCCATAAGCTTTGATTATTAGCCCCGCGCTTAAAAACAGTCCGCCTTTGAAGAAAGCATGATTAAAAATATGATAAAGCGCACCTGTTTGTGATATATAATCAGGCATATTAAGCCCTGTCATTATTAGGCCCACTTGCGAAACAGTATGATACGCTAATATAAGCTTAATATCAGATTGTGACATGGCTAATATAAAGCCTGCGATACCAGTAATTATGCCTAATATCATAAAAAATTCTGTTGCGGCAATTTGGTCAAAGACGTCCTGGAAACGTATGAACAAGTAGATGCCGCTTTTTATATGCACACCGGATAATAGCGCAGAAACGGCAGGAGGGGCGCCTGGTGTACCGTGTGCCTTGGGCAGCCAACTAAATAGTGGCATCAGGGCACACTTTAATGCAATTGTAACCATAATAAAAGCATATGGCAATATTTGTGCAGATGGTGGATGATTTTCACGCAATACCTGGCCGGCCAAATCCATATCTAATACGCCAGTAAGTGTATATACATACCCCACCCCAAAAAGATAAAATTTTATGGCAACTATATTAACCATCAAATATATTATGCCATCATACATAGAGCGGTTGTCGCGATTAAACATTATTAAGATCGCTACGACAAGGGTGACCACTTCTATTAGGACAAAGATATTGAAAAAGTCCCGCGTGAGGAAAATGCCGATAAGTGCAGACTGCCATAAAAACATCAAAAACCAGAAAAATTTGCCGTTCTCTTGCTTAAAGCTATATATGGACGCAATTAAGAACATAAAGGTTGTAAGCAGGATGAAGACGGCACTGATAGTATCTGCACGAAGCACAACGCCCATAACGCCTTGATAGCCACCAACCATCGTGACAACATCACTTTGCTGGCTTAGCATAAAAAGATAATATGAATAGCACACCAAACCAAGCTGTGCAATTATGGCAATTATCCTTCCCGTGTTTGCGCTAGAAAAAAGGTATAAAAAAATTGCCAGCAAAACCGGTATAATAACAAAATAGGTAAGCATGGGTGTATGCATAGCATCTACTCCTGTTCTGCGCTTTTTTCCTTAATGACATCCCAATCTGTGGACTTTATTTTGCGCACTAAAGTGATAAGCATTACTATGTTTGCGGCTGTTACGGACATGCCAATAATTATGGCCGTTATCATTAGAGCCTGGGGCAGAGGGTCAGCCACATATGCTAGATCTTCATACAAAAAGTGACGCACAGGTGGCACCATGCCAGACCTAAAACCAAGGCTAACCCAGAAGATGATAACCGCCATTTCCAATATGCTAATAAACACGATGGACTTTATAACATTATTGCTGGTGATGAGGCCGTAAAAGCCTATGAAAAACATGATGATGGCACCAATTTCTATTGGAGGAAGGCCGAAAATGTTCATTTGCTATCCTCCTTTTGTGTACGCCAATCTTCAAGCCTCTCAATGCCCACATATCTGTAAAATAGTAGGGTGAAGCCGCAAGCAACTTTTATGCCGATGAGGGCGTTCATTATAATCAAATAGGTGTTTTGGAAGGGCACAAGCCAGGCTTGAGGTATATATCCGGCAGTGCCTAAAAAAATGCCAGCAATAGCGAAAAGGACAATGCTGACGAACACCAGCTCTTCCATGCGTAGGATTTTACCGATGGGTAGGTCAAAAATATTATAAATCATGTATCTACATATAAAAAATGTGGCTACGGCGACGCCGCCCTGGAAACCTCCGCCTGGCGTTAAAAAGCCATTTGCGATGAGGTATATGCCCAGCACCAATATTAAGGGCGTGATAATTCTGATAATGAAAATAGCAAGACCAGAGCGGTTAATGTCACTGTGGATGCCGTCTGCTATGGATGCACGCTCGAACCACGACATATGAAGCACGGCGACAACGGCCACTACAAGCACCAACGCCTCAAAAATGGTGTCGTATACCCGATAGCCCAAATATATGGCTGTTACAGCGTTTTCACCGCCCATTTCAGTCATAAAACGGTTTACAAACTGATCTTTTAGATACGGATTATGCTCTACACCTGGCGCAAAATATAAAACCAGGCCAAAAACGAAGATGGTAAATATCAGCGGAGGTACAATTTTTTTAATGGTAGATCCCTTCTTTTTCCCCTTCTTTGCTTCCGTATTTTCTTCTTGTGACATGTCTAATCCATGTGCCAAATTATAATACTTCTCGGCACCAATTACAAAAAAGATGGTTGCAAAAGCCGATATGGCAATTTCGGCCATAGCCACATCGGGTGCGCCCAAAATTAGTATCGCAGCACCTGCAACCAGCGAATACACACCAAAATAAATGACAACCCTGCCTACCTTTTGCTCCCACAATATCATCAGGGCTGTAAAAATCCAAAAACCCATAATCGCGTATATCATAGGCCATCCCCTTCAAGATTGCTGTCGCCTTTATAGGGGTCAGACAGCTTGTGGCCGCTTACATAAGCCGAACGTGCCACCATATGACCCACCAGCGGACTTAATATCAAGATAGTTATAACAATTAGCAATAATTTTCCCGAGAAAAAACTAAACCCGTGCCTGATAGCCAGGCCGGACAAGAAAACTATGGCACCAACAGTATCAACTTTTGATACTACTAATATGCGGGCATAAAAGCATTTAAACCTAAAAATACCTAAGATGCCTATAAACATGAAAATTAGGCCAGCTGCCATAATTATCAAGCCGATAATTTCGAGCGCGTTGTTCATTTCCGCTTCCTCCTCCGTTTTCTTTCGGCAAAGAAAAGAGCGATGTATATTGTGCCTATAAATCCAGATAAGGCGTAAATAATGGCGAAGTCTAGTAAAAAAGCGGTATCGTTTATAGAAGCGTAAACAATTATGATAACCACAATTTTTGTGGCCACGATATTCATGCCCAAAAGCCTATCCCAAATTGACGGGCCCTTCACTAGTCTAATGAAGCACAAAAACAAAAAGCCTATCAAAATCCAAAACATAATATCCATTGCAAAGTCCACATTCATGATATCACCTTTGCTCCTGTGCTTTGGCAAGTCTATCTTCAAGCTTGCCCATAATTTGTATGTTGGCATCCGCAACCTGTGTCACGTCGGGTGCATTTTTGCCCCTAAGCCATAAAATAGTCATTTTTCCGTCTTGCAATTCAAGCAACAAAGAGCCAGGGGTAAGAGTGACAGAATCTGCCAGCATGACCCTTAGAGAGTCGTTTTCTATGCTGGTCTCCACTTCAACAATATCTGTCTTGGCACCAAAGAGTATTATTTTGCTGACATAAATACTGGATGAAAAAATTTGGCCTATAAGAAAGAAAGGATATGTGGCCAATTTGCTAAAATTAACACCTCGGATTTTATCCAGCGGAAGATATTTTTTGGCAAAAAAAACACAGGCGACACTAATGGTGATGCCTGTAGATATAGCAACGATAGACAGGCTCTCTACCAAAATTATCCATACGAAAGTAAGCGCCATAACGATGATAACATTGCCCTTGCTCATATGCCACCCCCTTGGGATTATAAAAGCCTTTCTTAGGCAAAATTATAAAACAATTAAAGGGCTTTGTCAAGCTAATTTTATGATCCGTCTGCATATACACATACACACCCAGATACAGATATATGTATGTTCATGTGTATGCACATAAATCATAACAGTGTATGGCCAAATCGCGACGATTATGATATGAACAAACCATGAAAAAGCCAAAGAATAATCAAAGATCTCACCTACCCTCAATGCGATAAGAATGTAAACCAAGCTAATAAACGGAAATAATAGGTTGACACACAAACATTGCACAAACATTGTTCAGCTACAATAGATAGGTAACAAAAAACAAGGCTCAAAACCTTCAAAGTGATATAATGGATTCACCACAAATTCATTCATCACTACGAAGGAGAGCCTTGCATGAACATAATAACACAA
>Ga0123355_10006296_pt1 | contig 17552 bp, 11 predicted proteins | sample TergutEmb28metaG_3_FD_89872 | JGI IMG/M metagenome (GOLD analysis project Ga0123355, IMG submission 89872) | Embiratermes neotenicus P1 segment gut microbial communities from Petit-Saut dam, French Guiana - Emb289 P1 | ecosystem: Host-associated > Arthropoda: Insects > Digestive system > Gut ...
AGACCATTTAGTGGTTTACAAGTAAACCACTAAAAAAAGTCAGGAGATACAGAGAATCATCATGTGCACCAAATTTTACAACTACAATCAGTGGTAGTTTGGTAAAATGCACCTACATTGGATAATTTAACGGTAGGAAGATGTGGTTTATAGCCCCCCCATAAGAAATGGTGCGAGAGACCTTCCTTCAAGAAATCAGTGCTAATTATTGAAACCAACACATGTGCACTTATGAGAAACATTATTCCAGACTCACTGGTTCTTTTTTATAAATGTTAAGATGGCAGACGTGCAAGTCACACACATCTTTGATATCCATGCAGTAACCTTGTGCATTACAGCAGCCTATCTCAGTGCTACATTCTTGAAGTAGTATTCACATAACAGCAAACATTTATAGAAACTTACAAGCTGTACATGAAAATTGGCCACATTTTCAGGCGTCTAATTACTAGACATCTCTAATGCTATGGTCATGGATGCAAAAGCTTTGCATACACCACACCACATTACATATATGCCTTCATGGTGTGCAATTATTCAAAACTTTATGTGGGAATTGTAAAATTTTAAACCTTCCAGGACAACAAGGCTGCCAGATACGTGCTGCTGCTATAACACTAACACATGGCTGGTGAATGTATACTCACAGACATGTTCTTTGGATAAGCGTATCACTGTATGTATCTCCAGTAACACACTAGTTTATCACTTTCTTCTGCCAAAAATTGAATGATGCAACAACTACACCTTCATACATTATTCCAGACAAATCATTATTCTGGAACAGCGATGTTGTGTGCTCATGCTTTCAGCAGCCACCGAACATGTGCACAGTTACGGAACGTCAACACATGAAGAAAAGTGAACTTATGGCTTGCAAAGAAGTGTTTGTCAGAAGCAGTAATAACTTTGACATGGAAAGGAATTATACTTATCAACAGCAACAAGATGGACAGACGGGGAAAGGTGAATGGCCTGTTGCCAGCAGTGGGGGACCATTAACTTTTCCATTTCTCCACTGTGGGTATGCAAATGATTATGTTGTTGTTCTAAAACTATCATATTTAGCAATTATTTGAAGCCAAAGGCATCTGTACTTATTGTTAAGGGATTTCAAATCTCTCATGTAAGAACCTACAAGTAATTACAAAATGTAACTTAGGTTCTGCAATGTTGGTATCTGAGAATTCTTGAAGATTATGATGCAGTATCACACAAGTTGCTTAACTTTTGGTGCCGGAATTATTTTTTTAAATTTTAGCACACCTGTATATAAAATGTGAATAAAACAGGAACCAAATACGTTAAGAATTATGAAACAAACTGCATTTTGAAGAGAAAAAAACGGAGAGTACATACCATGTTTAAAATATTCAGTACCTATATTTGTTGAATAAATATATAAAATGCAATGTTTAGAGGTTAGCGGTGCGCTACGACCACTATAGTTGTCATTGGGCGTCAAAGAGTTAATGGGTTCACGACTAGGGACCTGCACTTAAGGAAAAAGCCTTCAGCCTTCTCAGTCAACTAGCAACTACAACTACTGAAGCATCCATTATGGCCACTGCTTTGGTGCACATTATGCCAAAACGCCCATCCTTTGAAAAGCACGGTTTCTCTCTTCTTTGTACACAAATTCTCAGTGAAGATACTTTGGCCCAACCTGTACTTTCAATACCATAATTTATATATCCCTCCAGAATGTTCCCAATTTTCTGACACTTTCATTTTTATGCAATTTAAAAGGACAAAAAGGATGGATGAGTTCATTCAACCACTGTGTCAAACATTCTTGCACACTCTTAAACACCAGACCCATTCACTACAGCATTTAAAGGTCCATCAAAAGAGACAAAGGTAACTTCCTTACTGTCAAGTGCAACCACTCTGCACAACACCTAAGAAAAAAAATCATCTCCCCACAGAAAAAGTTTTGAACTCCATGCATGCTAGACTTTTAATAAACTTTATGTAATGAATGTAAGAGGCACACAGTTGTATTACAATTAATTATCTGAACAATGTTCCTCATTAAAATGGGAATCACATCGGCATTGCCTTTTTTACCTTGATGCTTTGAAACATGTCTTCTATTATTATCTAAACAATTAAAAACCAGCAAGAAAGTACTAAAAATTCTGCATACTTTAGAATAAATTTACTGCAGAGGAATTCTTGTTTTGTTTCTCAAATTTAGCAGGGTCCCTCACTGAATTTTCGAAGCCTTTAGTTTCCTCCATTTAAATTTCTCCACTTGTGCATTTAAAATCACCAGTCAAAGAAATATTAAACACAGACTCCATTGCATCATGGGATTTCTAGCCATTTTTGTCAGCATACAGTGACACATTCCAGTCTTTTTACATTTTTTCAGCAGCAAGTTCCCTTAGAGTTCATAAACAATTGTGTGATATCCCACTGTCCTTAAATCGATTTGTTACTACAGTCAAAATTATCTCCATCACATTTGCACAGTACTGAAAGTATGACTTATAAATGTAACTGTAACAAACTTATCTCAACCGACAATGTGTGTGGAATGTGCAAGTCTGCTAAACACCAATGATGTGTCTGATGCATGGTCTTGTACATTGTCACCAACACACAGCTTTCAAGGTCACTGTGGTACACCAGCAAACATCTGGCTCCCTAAACAGCACATCAGCATTTAACTGCTGAACTAAAAGCCAGTTTCAGCCCAAATTGCAATGGAAAAGCGGAGGCCATGTGAAAATTTCTAGAATTTGTCAATCATGAAAAATGTTATCCTGTTTATGCACATTAGCCCCCTCATTTATCTGACATTTTATGTAATTATGCAACATCTTAGAAGACACCCTACCTGTACACAGACTTTAAAGTACTGTAGTCACCTAAGAAATCACAAATGGACAGCAATAAAATCACACAATCATCCCTTGTTTGATGACAAGCCAGTATCATCAAGTGAAGTAACATACTTTGCCTCAAAATTACATAAAGGCAGCACCTCAACGTGGTCCACAAAACAAACAGAACATACATGAAGCAGAGCATGCACTATTTTAGTTCACTTTCAGGTGATGAACAATTTCATTTCCTGCACCATGCATCCACAACATTTCCTACAGATTTCCAAGCGTTTACAGTATAGTGCTGATTCTCAGTGCCAGATATCAATACTGAACCACATTTTGCAAATTGCCTCAATTCTTCCTAGACTCTTATTAAGACCACAAATTTCCACGCAGCTGATACACAGTAAAGATGACAGATGATCACACCTAGTTAAACGGCCAAAATGACGATCTTTTGGACATTCATTTCTCTGAATCAACACCAATATTGTTTTTAATAAACAGGCAGTATGGGACAGACCATACAATTTTGCTGCTATTCTATTAAATGCTCTAGCCTTCTACATCAACATAAATGCATTCATGTGGGCTCTCGGGGTGTAAACCAACCAATGCCCTTCTACATCTATTTTATGGAGAGTTCTATGCCTGAAACCCTTAGATGTGTTTTTCTTCGGATGATGACTTGTTCATCCTGACAAAATATTACACCGAGCAGCAAATCTACTGTACTACATTCACAAGCAATGCCTAGTACTAACTCACCTATTTTCCCAATGAGAACTTGAACTGTCCACCTGCACAGTTTCAACTGGAGGAATACTCTTGGCACTCACACCAACTCCTCCTTCCAAACCTGGCAATGGGGGAAAGGCAGTGGCCTCTAGATCAAACTGTAATCCCTTTGAGGAATTTGTTCCAGTGCTGTCCCTGTTTAGGGGCAGGGGACTACCACCTGAGGTAGGTTTGCCACTCCCCATCATGGATGACGCTCTTCCAGGACCAATCACCTCATCCTCCTTTCTCCTCCGCCGATGTCTACAAAGTCAACAGCGGAGAAATCAGCCGACCTCACCAAATGCAGCAACATGAACAGGATCAAACATGTGTGTTACAGCCAAGGCTCCGGCATTTGTAGGTTTGGTCCTGCATCTTTTACTGTCACTGTTTCTCCCGAAGTGAGGTTATGCACAGTACTAGCCACCAACCAAGTATGCTGATGCACGCTACACAGTTACCACATTGCCTCCATGTAAGTTTGTGGCTATCCACATCATGCAGTTCCACTCCAAAGCATATATGTACACACATACACACAACACCTCTAATAACCTAACGGCATTCAAGTAGCAATCATTGCAAGCAATTTAAAATTTACAACATAATGAAAACAAAAAGTACACCTTACAGAAGACCTCGATACACAACTTTCCCTCAGGAGTAATTCAGTGAAGAAACAGGGATGTGCAACTCAGTTTAATATACAAGAGAACCAAACTTGCAAATCCAAACTTAAAGAAACACCACCACAACAAAGAACGACAACACTCCAAAGCAATGAACAGATGGTACAGTAAGTACATTCTAGTCATTTGAAATCCAACCACCAAAATCAGCTATTTATAAAATATACAAATCAAAAGTATCCCTTACAATAGAGTTCTGTGCTCACAAATATGTACAAAGATGGACCATTATTAAAAAATGAAAAGCATATTTTCATAAATCATAAAACTAATACAGTGTGGGTATACTTGCTAATACTGTAAATACATCAGCTTTGAATTGCAACATCATGTGACATAAGGCAAACTTGAGGTATCTACATAAGCAATGAAGACAGCTTCCATTTATTCCCTTTTATCACTCATAATTTCATTTGTGAAATCGAAAACCAAAGACAACAACAGACTAAATGTTTTAAAACATGAGGTTCCAGTGAAAGTGTCAGTCACATTTCGTCTCCAGCTTTACGAATAGAAACAATAATACACATGTTCATGTAATTCCTACTTACTCAAGTAGGAATCACACATGAGGTCTAGTAAAAAGCACTGGAACTGGATTTGTATCTCAGTTCAACCGCGTCTAGTAAAAAGCACTGGAACTGGATTTGTATCTCAGTTCAACCGCACCATGCAAAGATGTGCTAGTAATGACAAATTCAACTCATTCCATTTATTCAGCTGTCTACGGCCAAAGTTCTTTCCATGTGTCTATCTTATTCAACCAGTCCCGAGGGCATAAACAAAAAAACAATTCAATTGTGTGCGAAGAATAAGCATCCTTCTATCAGCAGTGACTGGTCACACAGTAAAATAACATTTTCAAAGATTTGTAAATATGATTCACTTTGAACCAATTTGTTTCATTACTACTACCACAAGAATAGAAAGAAATCTGTCTGTGACTTCTGGCCTGCTTCAATGTGCACAAATAAATGAAAAATTCCTAAAATATACAGCAGGTAAAGAAATGTGAGTCTGGAATTATAAACTTGACACCAGGCAGTATAAGCACTATAAAAATCCTTTTCATCACCATGACTGCAACATACATGCAAAGTGCACAGCAAAACCATAATGATGTGAATGGTTTAGTTTCATTATGGGGAGGCTATGTACCATACATGTGTTCCACATTATACTGAAATCTGTGTAGTAGGGTTGAGACATTTCCACAGTGAGGTGCACTGTAAATGTCAGCTTAAGTAAGAACTTGCTGAGCAGTAAATTTACCATAAAACTGCACATGCCCACTCTGCATAGATTGTGCAGCCAGTAATCAGCACATTCATAACAAAACATAAATATGTGCCTATTACCTTCATCATGCAACTATCTGTCCATCTGTCCACATATAATAGGATCGTATGCACTGTTGGGTACATTATCAACAAGGCAAAGGTAAAACTCTCCCTGTGGTTAATTAAGCACCATCGCATGAAGGCATATAAGGGAATGGAGATGTCGCTCCATGCATTCTGAACTTGAGCACTAGATGGATGTGAGTGATCAACTTCATGCCCTGGTGGCTTAGCCTTGGAAATAGCCCCCAGAAGCTACTGAAGAGGAAGCTGGGTAGGCCCCACAGCCAGCCTGAATACTTTGAAGTAAAAAATCTCATGTATCTGACAGGAATGAAGCCCTAATTCCTTGAGTTGTCCAGTTTGCAGCCTACTATTCACTGTACTGAGTGAGCTATAACAGATCCTAAGTTGTGGTGTACAACTCTTTGTCTAAATTCAGTCAAACTTCTTGCACTAGCTGCCGCATCAGGTGGCTGAGCAACGAGTAAACTAGCATTTTGAAAACCATCTGTTCTTGTCAGTTCCCCAATTATGAGAAAAGAGATGGTTCTCAAAATGTTTGTTTACTTGCCAATCAACCACCTGATGCAGCAGTTAGCTTGAGAAAGTTTTACTGAATTCAATCACCACGAAAGATGAAGATTATATATTACAAGAAAATGGCACTCTATTTCATCTCCAAGTTATCAAGCAGAAATTTTCACTGATGTTTACACTACACATACTATGCTACAAATATAAAAAATATTGGCAAAATTACATTCCCTCAACTCTTGTTCACTTCAGATAAGGCTACACATGAAGCCAAAAAGCCAAGGCCATGCATATACAGAAAAGTAACATAACATAAATTTCAGAAGATCTATATCAGTACAGAAAATCAAGCACTTATATCTTAGGAATGATGCAAACAGTGACATACCCTGTGGTAAGAAGATTTAAGAACACTGGTTTAAACACTGAATCTGGGCAGACTTCCTGTCTTACATTCATGCACTTTCATTACCCAGACAGTACATACCATATTTACCAAAATATAAGACTCCTCCCTTGCTAAATATTCAATGTCCCTATAAAATGTATTTAACTTTGTATATAACTGCAAGGTGACCCCCATTTCTCAGATGAGTTATTAGGAAAAAATTCTCATCTCTTACACAGAAAAATAAAGAACAAATTCCCATCTTATATTCAGGTAAATAAAGAACAAACTGTTAACACAGTGTCATGATGAAATGGCACATTATGAATAATTATCCAATGCTTGGCTTGGACGTCTGCTAACGACTATACGGCTGTTTTGATATCTAGTTACTTAGTGGCTAAAATACATACAGTAACTACAAATTCTTACATGGTAGCAGAAAGGCGTGACCTGGAATTCATGTGTTAAGGCTCAAGAACCTTCATGATTAGTGAGATTCACACATGGTAGACAAGAGCTACACCATTCTCAAATTCCACGCTTTACACAAACTGTTTATTATGAACATCACTAAATTAAATTATGAAATGACAAGGCAGTTTGTGCCATTTGTGCCTAGAATTGTTGGAAAGAAAGTTTCTGTTCATGCTTTGCAAAATCAGCAAACCCTGACAGCCTACACAGAATCTGTAAGTAACAAGTTCAAAATGGACGCATATTCTGGGATGTGATGCTGCATTGTCTGGCATTATTAAGTCTTGGAGGAACAGAAAAGTACAGTCCTCTGCAACATCTGTAGATTTCTCCCACACTATAAAGCATTAAAGGCAGGTCTCATTTTATGCCAGAGTTATGTTCCTGAAAAATACTGCGCAAATAAAAATCACACACTTCGAGTATAAATCTTCCACTTAAAACAATTTACTTCCTAGTGGTTAGGGGATTTACAACCTTTTCCTATATTGTGTATGCCTATACATACATATCATATACAGACATTTAAAGAGTATATATATAATGTACATAGAGAACATGCACATTTTTATAGTGTGCGCGCGTGCATAAAAGTAAGAGACTCACATCCAGTTTTTGATACTTTTCATTCCAATAGGACTGGGGTAGTCTTGCTATACAAAAACAGAGGTCCAGGTCACACACTTTTCATGTAAAAGTAAGAACTCAAAGATCTCCAAGAGGCCTTCATACTCATTCATTCAGCATTTCAGAATAACATGTCAGAGACTCTAAAATATGATACGTCAGCAGTACGTTCACCTTTATCAAGCCAGGTTATTACATCTAATTTCTCCTTAACCCTTATCCTGCTAATGTGGAGAATATGGTGAGCTCCTAATAATGCCATCAGCAGATGGCAGATGGGATTTAACTCGGCATTTGAAGGGTTAATATTGTCTTTCACCAATTTTTGACTGGGATTGAACTAGGTGATGTAGAGTTGTCCCCCAGCTACTTTTGGTAAGAAAGGCCAGCACTACTGAAGGAAACAAAATGAGCCACAGGCTACGTCACCAATGTATTCAATCCAACATACAAACGATGGCATGCATGTGACACCACTTTCTGATAGCCTCATACAGATAATCCACATGACCACTATCATCTATGCCAAACCATTATAAACGAAAAATTACCAAATAAATTCAAGAAGTGGTATAATTTTTAATTGGCATTAAAGTGAAATCGTGTAAAACTGACTTGCATAAAAAGAGACCTGCCCATACATCTGGAGACTGGGATTCACCAAGGCTGTGAGCATCCCAAATCTCACAAGGCATTTGTTCCATTAATATATTTCAGTCACATTCTGTAAATATAAAAGCAAGAAAATGCCACCAATAAAAATTAAAAGTAAATATTACCTTGGAGGCATGGGTTCCTTGTTAGCCAAGGTTTCTCTTGACTGTCGGTAGGAATTGTCATCACTATCCGAGCGTTGAGGAGGGCCACAAGGAGTACTCTGACTAGGTCCAGTGCTGCTTGGGTCACTGCTGTCCTGTAGCACTGGGGGATGATGTGTCTTGGAATGACTGTCTGCATTTACTCCAGCAATGGGCTGCTGGGGGGGTACTTTACATACAACGGTACTACTGCTCACGCTCTTGGCAACAGCCACTGCACCACTAACATTCCCTGTTCCTCCCAGATGGTGATACGAATGTGAAGAGCTGGATTGTCTCACCAAGCTGGTACTGTTGTCTGTTAAACTTCCACGATCACCACCAGGCTGGTTTCGTTTGTTTCTGTAGAAAAGAACACTACCAGTACCTTAACTGCGCACACTGCCTCCAGGAAGTAATTCTCAACCAGCAATCTCAAAACCCCTGTCAATTTGCAATTTGTCATTGCTGATCACTTCAAATATTATTACAAGTGCAAAAAGAACCTTCCAATCTCTGCCCAATTTTTTGTTTCCTTTTTTCAACTTAATCTGTTCACAATGCAAACAATGTCCATAGTGGCATGATCTTGCAAATACAGTACTGAGAGTTAGGTTTCACACAAGGCAAGGAATATGTAAATTGCCCACGGACTATTAGATTCACAAAAAGAATGCTGCACGTGATTCTCAAGAAGAACTCTGTTCCAAAGAGTCAAATACTATACAGTGTACTCTCAATTCTCAGGGGTAATTGTGGAGAGACAGGTGTAAGGATAATTGAGAAATGTGGATAATTCAATGCATATACTTCATTACGCCACAAAGCAAAAAATAAAAATGTAATTTATTAGAAATAAAATACACAATTTACAAGCAGATGCATACTGTTTACATAAACAGTCTCTGCTTTTTGTTTGTATCGATGATTGTGTTCAAGCACTTGATGCTGAATCATGCTTATTGCCCACCTTCATCATTACCCATTAGCATTTATGGTCATGCACGGATAATTGAAGAGTACACTGCATTTTCACAGACCTCACTAACCATACCACTTACAATTATTGCATACTCTGCAGACTACAATTTGTACCATGTAATTTAAGAAAGACTACCTGAAACCCACGGTTGTTTTAACAGTTTGTGATTCACACGAGGTTGACAGTCACTGCTTTAGAGGACACATACGTTATTCTCACAAACATCTGTTACAGTCATAGCCTGCTATGTGCATCACAGAAGAAAGAATGAGACTGCACAAGAATATTATTGTAGAGGAGCCATATTCAAGTTCCAAACTCAAGAAAGCTGCTCTGGCAGGGTACAATGCCTCCTTTTCTCCTTGGTCTCAATCTAACCCACACAGAGTTCATTAAAAAAATAAAGAATGTTCAGAAATGACAATATACACTGAATAAGCAACATAAGTGACTTAATGCTCAATGAAAGAACAAATGGTAAATGAAAATTAATCATGTTCAATACACATTTCAGTCATGCTGTAAAAGAACACTAAAAAAAGAAATAAAACTGTTTCAATTCCTGGCACAGTGTGTGTTTGAAGACTACTGATGACCGTAATACACAGTCCAAAACATACAGAGTTCCTTTCATTTAATTGTCTCACACATCTTAGTGCTAAGAAAATTTATGGGTATGTCTTTCACTCTTCACAGTAGTACGTCTGACCTTATTCTCACTCCAATACACATTTACCAAGTTATACCTAAGATGCAAGCAGAAATACAGGCCAGACCTCATGGAAAGTGACTGTTAAAATAAGTCTGATCTAAATGAAAGAGGCTTGGCAATTTTCTATAAAATTCACCAACATCAGATTTCATGACAATTTGTCCAGCTGCTCTCAAGCTCTTACAGGTGCAGACAGACACAACAGCTTCATTAATAATATTCCGGACATCAATGTGCCAAAAAACAGTTACCACTATTAATAGAGATATAAACAATTAGTCAAATTCATTATCTGCTAATAATTCCTTATTTATTTCAACAGAGGTATCATCAGATACCACTATCTGGGCATGACATAACTAGTTCTGACACACTTGGTCTTAGGAGCCATCAGCATACATTTTATTTATTTATTTAATCTCAATCAAGGTTTTCAGTCTCCAGACCAATACATAGACCTGGGACTGCCTGAACCAACAGAAGAAATATAAACCACTGTAAAGTGTATTAACGCACTGCTGGACATCAATGTGTTAACACTATACTAGCTATCCAATTCCTGCTTTAACAGGTTGTCTAAAGAACCATCCAATAGGTATTTGTCCCAAGTACACTATATATTACCTGCGAGGGATGTATCTTGAACTTGGTGGTTTACTGAATGATCCTTGTGGTGCAAGACCATTCACAGAAAATACAGTGCCAATATCGTAGTAAGGAGGACTTGTAGTCCATGGCTGGATCATACTTGCATAAAATGGTGGCTGCTGTTGGAAAGTCTGGAAGAAAAAAACCCCCCCCACAAAAAAGAAAAACTTTACACAAATTCCTCAAAAGACAACTAAAAGATATATTAAATTCATTATCCCATTCTCATGTCAAAAAAATACACAAATATGCAAGATTATACCCTTTTCATAGGCATGAAACTCAATCTTTCATTCCAAGGATAGAACAAAGGTTATGGCTGAAGGAGTTCATATGTTGACTTCCCACAAGGTTTTGGCCAGAAAATTTGGTCTCGAGCAACTGTGACATGCAGTCACACGGACTTCAGTCAACATAGTTGGTGCTTTGTCTAGAACCATCTCCAAATCATATCTGTTAAATTTACTGGTCATTTTAAAGTCTGGGGCATTATGATTCACGTAGTTTTGTGAAGTCAGCTGACATTAGTCATCAGACAAACTTGAACTACCAGCATTCTTCTACCCAAAAGCAAGGCACAATTAAATATTGATCTATATTTTCTGACAACCACCATGTACTAGTCCTCCAGAATTTCCAAATCCTTTCACCCCTAGAATAGAAACTCACTCCTTCAGACAAAACATCAGATGATACTGCATTGTGTTCAGAAGCATGTCCACAAAAAATCCTAAGACAATTATTCCAGGAAATTGGTGATTCAAAATAACCTGTACATGCAGCCACAAAACTGCTGTTTTGAAACCACACAAGTTTACAGTTGTGCAAACATGCCAGTCTCTGTTGCGACAGTAAGGTTTTGTAACCAGTTCTGTTGAACAGTGCAATCATGAAGCCAATCTACTGCTAACATACAGTATCAACGAGATTATTCAGACAGTCATATAAATACTCAAAATAACAGCCTACTGGTTGACAAATAAACTACACACAAAGTACAAACTAAAAGAAATCATGTACGAAGTATCAGCAATTTCTACACAAGGACATCAGTTTTCATAATTCAAACATCGGGCGCCCAGCATGTCTGCAACTTCAAGGTCATGTCCTAACATGCTGTTAATTTATAATATACAACAGAAATGGTTGAAGTGGATCCTACGGGAAGATTCTGTGTTCAGCCAGATGTTGTATACATGTCTCACAGAATACACCTCAACTCTGAAAAACTCCAACATTATTAAAACATACTGAACTTCCATGCAAGCTGTTTTTGGAAAAAGTCAAAAAGAGAATAACCTTTATTGTCCTTAATGCCCACATGCTGGTCTCTAAAATGTATTGGCAAATGGGCTGCTTGTGCCTGCACGCTGCACTCTGGATATGCAAATGCCCATGCTAAGCCATACGAAATCCAGCCATCAAGAGATACACTTGGCATTTGAACTGAGTAGTTAAAAGTTAAGGACAAAAGCAAAATCTAGTCATAAGTTCTGTCCTGAAGAAACAGCAGTATTAATGGTACTTACATATACATGAACCTGATTTCCATAGCTAACACTAGGAGGTATTGAGCTACCATTAGTGTATAGAAACCTCTGCTGACTGCCCTGGTAAGCATTGGGGTCATACAATGCTGCAGGAGGTGTGCGGTAACCATTCTTCATTGCTGCACCCATAGCAGGAACTGGTGGCATGGGAAGCCTATTCATTGGTTTTGCTTTGATACGTGCCATTATAGGCTTACCCTGCAAATGATGCAAGCAGATCTAGCATTAAAGACATCCTCTGTAATGACACTTAAACGTGGTTCCAGTAAGCACCTCCGGACAGCATGGTTTTGATCCTTACAGCCATTACAGAAACAACGAATGTAAAAACTTGCACATGCTACAGAGTAAGTGTAATACGAGTACACAGACATAAAAATGATTTTTAACATATTTATGAAAAACAAAAATACACAAAATGAAAAAATTTAAAAGTAAAACATGTAAATATAAAAAAATATAAACAATATATCCAATCATGTTTCAGTTGGTCAACTACAATTTTATTAAAATATAACTAGCTACACGTTTCGACCCTTTTCTGTCATATGTAACATAAAAAACTGTCCAATTTCAGTCATGTCTAGGAAGGTCAATTATCTAAATTACCAGCACCACATACATGCAATAACCAACTACATTGTATCACAGGTATTTATCATGTACATATGTACTGTAAAGTTAAAAATACATTTAGAACTTTTGTAAAGTTTCAAGTAAGTGTCTAGATTTCATCAATATTGATACAATCTTGCAGCATTATTACTTCCAAATGATCTGTCATGCTGACACCAAACTGGTACTGAACCATGTACTTTCTCATGTATGTGTGCTTAGAAAATATATGGTAGTAACATTAGACAATGTTACGCCTCACTTTACCTGAAACTCCCTGACTTCTTCCCTTAGGAACCTATATGCTCTCTGCGCATCTTCATCAGACTCGAATGTCACATACCAAGAATTGTTATGTGCAAATTCACACGATATTAGTCTAGGACAACCTTCTCCAGAAAACAGAGCCTGCAATATAGGACAATCAACATCAACAGTACATAGCATCTAGTATGTTACAAACCAAGCATCTCTCTTCCCTTAACAAAACTGTGTACACCTTAAAAATAGTGTGTACATGTATATTTGGTACTTAAGCCTACTACTCCCTACAATCAAGCATATACAAACTGAACTACAATGCGTGAGCATTTTGAAACCTTGTAGCACAAACAAATGGTCCTCAAAGTTGCCCCACTGCTTTAATGTTGACAAATTATAGTGACAAAAGGACCAACAATGTTTTCACAGGCAGCTGGCAGGACCTTCAACAACCAGACTAGGAATTTTAATCAATTTTTGTGACACAAAATCTTCTCTTAAATGACATCACCCCTGTGTGTATTCTTATGAAGCTAGTGTTATTTTTACTACTCAATAACACAACTATAAATATCTTGTTGTTTGGTTTCTATATGGTACTACTGCTTAAACTATATATTAATTTAATGTCACTTATTTCATTTTTGGAATAATTATTATAACTTATCACCCAATGTTTGTAAGGAGAAGCCTCTCCCCTTTCCTCTTTCAGTACCAATACCCTACCTGAAGATGGCAGATGCACAGCCGTAACATGTAGAAGTATTGAATAAAATCCAAACACACATGATCTAAATAGATGTGTTTAGTGGATAGCAAAAAATGATACCTGACTGATAAAATATCCTGTTTTACCTTTATTCTATCAACATTACAAATTTCAGGGAAGTAACCCCTACATTCAACAAGGATTTACTGCATTGCCCAACACGGTGGTATGACAATATGAAGGTTCACTCTGCACATAACACAGCCTGTCATCACTGGACAATGCCAAGAGCCAGTTCAATCCAATTTACTGTCTCACAATCCATTTTTAACATGGCCACCCAATTTCCTCATTTCTTCAAAAGGCTTTAATCATTAAATCTATTTATCTTATTTCATTTCATTTCTCCCAGTCAGCTCCTTCCATCTCACAGCCATATCCCAGCAACATACTGTTACACCCTGAAACTTCCAAATGTGGAATATTGCAGCAGGCCACAATGAAATAACATTTGCCACAGCCAAATTAGTTAAAATGGCAGTTTTCAAAACAGTATAAATGAGCCAATCAAGTGGCAGTGTCACATACAGTAGACTGAAGAAGTAAATCTAAATCTCCACTAGGAAATATATTTAGGGAGGAACAGGATATGCATAGACTCAACTATAAGACACCTGTTGGACTGCAAAAGAAACAAAGAAATAACAACAGGACTCAATATTTCACACATACAAAAGAATTAAATAATGCAGATTCATATGTCTCAGGAAAATACATCACAATATCAATAAAACAATTTTCAAGACATTTGAAATAATATGGTTCTGCTTTTGTATTATCCATCACAGGTCTCAGTAGGTGTAATAGGGGTAGCAAGACAATCAGTAACTCAAATGTGGTAGTGGAACAGCTAATGGGAAAGATGCAATACCCATTACACATTAATATCACCAGCGGCCAAGAGGAGATAAACTGACAAGAAGAAAGTAAAACAGAAAACAAAACAAAAAGGAAACAAAATGTGGATATATCATCTCAAAGGGGATATAAGAGTAATAATAACCCCAAACAGACACTACAATTGGTAACAATGACAGGCTAGGATGGTGTGTTTTTCACAGAACATTTTTCTGGAATACCAAATCTGGCAGATACCTTCTGTAGTGATAAATTTATTTTTACAGTAACCTATGCCCTTACGAAAAATCTCAAGTTGCATTAATTTTGTGATCCACAGAAATTACACTGTCAATGGTATACAGCATTTACAAATACCAATGCAGAATGGTGGGATAGAATTGGGAGGGGGGGGAGGGGGGACAACTTCAAAGTGACAAATAATGGTAGACAAACCACACACAATAAACTGCACTTCAAACCAAATAATTCAGTCTGATTACCCTACACTTCACTGCTTACTACTTTCTTTTCAGTTGATCACAAAAGAGTTTTACCGCATGTAATTTCCTGTATCTGTACTTGAAAGCTTTTTCAAAATTAAATGAGCTCTGGCACAGGAACCCATTTGGGAAACAAGGTCTCAGTAGAGTGCTGATGCTGTAAGAGCCTGGAATGAAGACAGTCCGGTTGCAAAGAACGTGGCCAATCAGAACTACGCAATGGGGAAAGGGATACAGCCTAGCTCATGCCAGAAGGAAATGTGATATGGAAAAGGTGAAGAACCAGCACATTCATCCCAACATAAAGTCCACTTGCAACATTACAAAGTGCCACACCCCAGGCTACAATCTGAACAATCCCTATCATGAAACCTGAAAACTTTACATTCTACTTGCTTATAGGTGCTGTATATAACTGTAACTCACCTTAACCTCTTCTAAAGGTGTATTGTCCGGTATTTCACGTAAAATAACTATGCACCGTTTATGATTGGGACGCACCTTCTGACCTTCCTCATCCACTTGCACATTTGGTGATTCTAAAATACAGACACAACATGTCTTTTATCATAGTAATGGGTCATAAACTGCAACTTACAAGGTGAAAACATTGTTTTATCATTTAAAAGAGGAGGAATGATGCGGAAATTCCAATCTTACAACTTTCATTGCTGATATTTACTATCAGTACATGCTATAATCATGCAATTGACACAACATGAGACAACTTCAGACTATTAAACATTGCCACATATCACTTAGCAACCCTATATATTCACACTCCATTTAAAACAACTCTCAGTAACTCAGTCATTGCAGTGACCAATGACAAAGTGATGATGCCGTTGTCACTGGGTGAATCTTCAAGCAGTTACATTGCAGTTTGCTCTACACTGTTCTTTAAGATCGAAGCTGCATTTCTACAGCCACCAGCCACAAAATTATACCTAGTTGGAGTTTTCTGAACTGAGCTAAGACAAAAAAGTCTGAAATGTTTGTGAAAAAATAACCTTGGCCAGAGGTCACCTAACACAGAAACAAAGGTTTTACACTGACTAGAACATCACAGTTGGCCTGACTAGGCCTTTGAGATGACGACCACACAAATATTTAGAATCATATGCACTATGACATAAAATATTAGACAATTACTGTACAATGTTTGAATGACAAAATGACAAGTTTTATAGCAATAACCGCTTACAATCAGTATGACCACAACTTCCAAAAGACTTGAGGGAAGCAAGAAACAGAAAGGGTAAGTGACCTGGTGGGGAGGCACTGCAAAATTTTGTAGTATATGCAGAAAACAGTTCCATGGTAGTAGAAAAGAAATACACACAAATTTGCAAAAAAAATGACCAATTCACATTTTCCCCTACAATTTTCAAATGGGACATACAGTGCATGAAACATTCCTGTTTTGGCATTCTTCGTGCTAATGTGAATTGCAGGCCAACAAAGAGGAACAATGACAACCAAGAACCTCTGGTGCTTCACACAGTTATCTTTTGAAAACTCTATCCATGGAAAGGCTGGAGCTCATAATCCAATCTCTTCATTTCACTGACAATTCCACACTTCAGCAACATTAAGGCCTTGCTGAACTTTTGAAATAATGGCTGAACACTTGAGCAAAAAATTTCCTGAATTTGCACCTTCCAGACCAGAACACTGCTAGAAACAAGTCTGACTGCGAATGCATCATCATCATTCAGCTAAAAATATTCCACTCAATGCCGCCAAAGCTAAAACAAAAACCTGATGGGCTTGGTGGACTATGCTCAGAACATGCCAAGTCTTTCATAATTTACACAGCAAACATCAATAAACCAATCACTTTATGACTTACAAGCAATAAAACAAAGCCAAAAGGAACTAAACTTGTAGAACTTCTGTTGGGTCATGGTCACACACTCAGGACAGAAACCAGTTTGTGCATTAAGTAAACTCCTCCCTTGGTAATGCTCCCCCACCACCCAAAAAAGAAGGGGGGGGGGGAGAGAATGGGCTGGTCACCATTCATGAACTGTAGAAGTACTTCCTGGCCTGGCATGAAAAGTGGTCACACATAATAATAATAATAAATGCAAAATAAGAATGGGAAAGAGGTAAAAAAACAGGCTCACTGGGAGAAGTCCATTGAGGAGGCAAAGGTCAGCAACAGACTGTACAGCCATCAAAAAAGGAGGAGGAGGAG